>Ga0209002_10000276_pt1 | contig 39334 bp, 37 predicted proteins | sample Rifsed16ft2_FD_184010 | JGI IMG/M metagenome (GOLD analysis project Ga0209002, IMG submission 184010) | Soil microbial communities from Rifle, Colorado, USA - sediment 16ft 2 (version 2) | ecosystem: Environmental > Terrestrial > Deep subsurface > Rock core/Sediment | place: Rifle, Colorado...
GGCAAAGCTCTACGGTGCGGACTTCTGTTTCGATATGTCGCTCGAAGATGAGAAGCAGATGCTGATCGAGACTATCAGGGAGAAGACCGAGAACACCGGGGTGGATGCGGCGTTTGAAATGTCCGGGAGCTATCACGCGTATGAGGATGCATCGAAGATTCTGCGCATGGGCGGGACTTTCTCGCTGCTGGGGCTTCCTTCGGGGACAATGCAGGTCGATTTTGCGAAGAACATTATCTTCAGCGGAATTACGGTCCATGGAATTATCGGCAGGCGCGTCTTCCAGACATGGGACCAGATGGAAAAGCTCCTCAAAGCGGGGCTTGGCAAACAATTCATGAAGACTGGATTCGTCACTCATCAACTGCCGCTGGAACGTTTCGAAGAAGGATTCGCGGCGATCAGGTCCGGCGATGCATATAAAGTACTTCTTAAACCCTGAGAACCATCCATGAACGTGAATGAACTAGTTTCGTCCGAATTAGCGAAGCTGGAAGAGTCAAAAACGTACAAGTACGAGACGGCCCTTCAGACTGCACAGGCGGGGATCGTCAAGGTGAAGGGAAAACAGGTTGTCATGCTCGCTTCCAACAACTATCTGGGCATGTCAAACCATCCCGCAATCAAGAAAGCGGCAATTGAAGGAATTCGCAGGTATGGGTACGGTGTCGCTTCGGTAAGGTTCCTTTGCGGAACTCAGACAATCCATCTTGAGCTCGAACGCAGAATCTCAAAATTTGTAGGAACTGAGGATACAATTCTGTTCTCATCGTGCTTCGCGGCGAACGAAGGCTTTTTTGCCTCTTTGACGAATGAGAAACTCGGCTACGAGACGTACAAGGACGTCATCTACAGCGACCGTTTGAATCATGCCAGCATCATCGACGGTCAGCGCCTCTGCAGAGCGGAAACGACAGAGAAGAAGATCTATAATCATGCCGATACAAAAGACCTGGAACGGCAGCTGGAAGAGGACAAGAACAAAGACTATCGTTTTCGAATCATAGCAACGGACGGCGTGTTCAGCATGGAAGGAGACCTGGCTCCTCTCTCAGACCTGGTCTCCCTGGCGCACAAATACGGAGCGGTATTGTTCGTCGATGACTCTCATGCAATTGGAGTTTGCGGAAAGACGGGACGCGGGACTCCGGAAGAATTCGGAGTTCTTGGAAATGTCGACGTCATCACGGGAACACTGGGGAAAGCCATTGGAGGTGCATCGGGCGGATACATCAGCGGATCGAAAGAGCTGATAGCGTACCTGAGGCAGAAGTCCCGTCCCTATACGTTCTCGAACTCGCTTCCTCCCGCAATTGTGCACGCGTGCATTGCCTCCTTTGACTTGTTGACGAAGGACAAGTCCATCGTGAGACGTTTGCAGGATCATACGCGGTATTTCCGGAAGGAGATTCAAGCCCTTGGATTCAAGATTCTGCAAGGGACGCATCCCATTGTGCCAATCATGCTCGGCGAAGCATCGCTTGCTCAGGACATGAGTGCCGCGCTTCTCAAGGCGGGGGTTTACATCAAGGGATTGTGGTTTCCTGTAGTCCCCCGCGGCGAAGCCCGCCTGAGGGCCCAGATTTCTGCAGCCTTGAGAAAAAAGGATATTGACAGGGCCCTCGAGGCATTCGAGAAGGTTGGCAAAAAACTCGGAGTAATATAGGGGACGCCATGATCCAAGGCCGAGTGGTGTTCATTGATCTCTTGAGGGGCTGGGCCGGGCTCGTGATGATTGAGGTGCACGTCATCAATGCGTTCGTTATCACGGAAGTGCGATCGGCGGATTGGTTTCCGGCTCTCAACTTCTTGAACGGCCTCGTCGCTCCGTCATTCCTTTTTGTCGCGGGGCTTGTGTTTGTCGTGGTAAGTGAAAGGAAGCTGCCGGAGTTTCGCGAATACGGAGGGGTTTTCTGGAAGCAGATTGGGCGGATTCTCCTTATTTGGGCAGTGGGTTATTTTCTTCACCTCCCGATCTTTTCCTTCAGCCGCACTCTGCACGGGACAACTCCGGAAGACTGGCTCAAGTTCTTTCAGGCAGACATCCTCCATTGTATTGCAGCCGGCCTGCTGACCCTTTTCATTGTGCGGTTGTTCGTCAAACGAAATGACATGTTCGAACGAATCCTGTGGGGGAGTGTTGCCCTGGTTGTCCTGTCGGCTCCTTTCCTGTGGGAGACTGATTTCAACACATTCGTTCATCCTTTCCTCGGGGCGTACATGAACGGGCAACATTATTCTCAGTTCCCGCTCTTCCCGTGGCTCGGCTTTCTTTTCGTTGGAGGGATCGTCGGGGTCAGATATTCGAGGGCGCGTACGGAACAACGCGAATTGTCGTTCATGAAATCCGTTTTCTGGTGGGGAGCGGGGTCGGTCCTCATCGTTTTGCTCATGGGCGACCACTTTCCCATCCCGGGTGCCTCGACGGAGATACGCCCGCAGCCGGTGTTCTTCGTGCTACGCATGGGAATTGTTCTCTTGCTTCTGGCGGGTTTCTGGTGGTTTGAACAGGTGCGAAAGACTGAGAATTCATTCGTCCTGGGTGTCAGCCGCGAGACCCTCTTGGTTTATGCGGCGCATCTTCTTATTATCTATGGGACGTTTTGGAATGAGAAGAGTCTGGCTGACTTATACGGCCGTTCGTTGTCGCTTGGAGAAGGTGTGGCTGCCACGTTGGGCCTTGCTGCCGTAATGATCGTTGTTGCGGAATTGTGGGGGAGGATCAAGAAGAAGTCCCGTCCCCTGGCGCGCAATCTCAGCCTGGCCGGAGCAGCGGTGGTTCTTGTTGTCTTCCTCGTGAAATAATCTCTTGGAATCCTTGATTGCCATATTGCTTGGGGTATTGATCGTTGTGGCAGGACTGTTGGCCTTTGTTCTTTTTCGCCGACCGCCTGTCCAATCGGGTGATTCCCTGCAAGCCGCGGGTTTTGTCCAGCAGCAAATTGAGAACCTGAGGGTCGAGCTGGCCTCAAGTCTCAAGAACACCACGGATGTGGTCAACCAGCACCTCCAGATTGTCACCGCACAGCTTTCAAGCGTCACACAGCAGCTGCAGTCAAACACGGGGCAGGTTGGGCAGCGTTTGGATAACGCAGCCCGTGTCATCCAGGACGTTCAGAACAAACTCGGTGAATTGGGGAAAGCGACACAGGAGATAAAAGAACTTGGTCAAAGCGTTTCAAAGCTTGAAGAAATGCTTCAGGCCCCAAAACTCCGCGGCGGATTGGGAGAACTCCTGCTCGAGGACCTTCTGAAGCAGGTATTGCCAACGGGTTCATACGAGATGCAGTACTCGTTCAAGAACGGCCAGAAAGTCGATGCCATTATTCGCACATCGGGGGGGCTCGTATCCGTGGATGCCAAATTTCCGTTTGAAAATTTCAGGAAGATGCTCGAAGGGAAAAGCGATCAGGACAAAAGAACGGCCCAGCGGGCTTTTCATTCCGACGTCCGTAAACATATTGATGCGATCGCCACGAAGTACGTTAGAACGGACGAGGGAACCTACGATTTTGCATTGATGTATATCCCGGCCGAGAATATCTATTACGAAACAATTATCAAGGATGACCTGCTGGGCGAAAGCGAGAGTTTGCATTCCTATTCCATCCAGAGGCACGTTGTTCCGGTCTCTCCGAACAGCTTCTACGCCCATTTGATGGTCATCGCACTCGGTTTTAAGGGATTGTTGATCGAGAAAAACGCGAAGGAGATTCAGCAGTATCTTCAGCGTCTTGTCCTTGAGCTGAAAAAATTCTCCGACCTGTTTGAGACCCTGGGGATGCAGCTCAACAACGCAAAGAACAATTTTGACAAAGCGGACAAACAGCTTGCGAGCTTCACGGATCGGCTTGAGAGCATTCAGGCATCTCCGGGGGAGGATAAGCCCTCACAATTGAGTCTGCTTTCCGGCGAGCAATGACGGCTTTCTGCCTTGCTTTTCGGTGTTGTTTTTGGGATATTCCGAACGTTAAAAACAGACGAGGGAGGTTCTTATGGAAGGTAGTTCAAGTGAAGGGAAGCCGCTGCAATGGAAGTGGGTGGTTGTTGGAGTTGTAGTCGGGGTCGTGATTGCCGGCGCTTCATTCTTTATCGTCATGCCCACGTTCAATAGCATCCCGATTCAATCGCTCGTTCTCCTTTCCGGGTTTGTTATCACAGGAGCGATTGTCGGGTACGCCTCGCCGGGAGTGACCATCAGAGAGGCAAGCGTGGCAGGCGGAATGGTCGCTCTCATCATGATTGTGCTCCTCTATGCCTCAGGACAGGCATTGGGACAGGATCTGCTTCGCAACCTTCTGCTTCTTGTATTCGGGTTCGGTCTCAGCTGGATCGGTGCCTGGGTGGGTGAGAAATTGCAGGGGAGTGAAGGACACGACGAAAGTGAAACGAAGCGGCTGTTTACCGACGTGCAGGCAAAGTGGGTCATCATCGGTGTTATCCTCGGATTTGTTCTGAACGTGCTCGGGGTCTTTCTCGTTGCACCGCTTTTCAATGTCAGTCTCAATGCAGCGTTTGGAGCCTTCCTCATCAGCCTCGCCGTCACAGGATTCATCGTTGCATATAAATCCCCGGGTGTCACCCTCAAGGAGCCCGCGATCGCCGGTTTCCTCGCAGTACTGCTGGATTGGTCGTTCCTCGAATTCATGCTCGAACTGCATGTTGAAGGTGGTTACCTCGCCTTCGGCCTGATTCTTGGATTCTGCCTCAACCTGTTTGGAGCCTGGCTTGGCGAGAAGTATCAGATGTCCATGGAATCGAAAGCGACGGATTCCCTGGCCGCTTCGGCCTAGAGGTCCCGTTCTTTATTCACAAGCCTCTTCCGTACAGGGAAGGGGCTTTTTTTATGCATTTTTGGCAAAATAGCATCCAGCGGCGTATTTCTGTATCTTTGCTTCGAATTGTAAAAGGTACTTTAGACCATGAAACCTCTCAAGCGAATCGGTATTCTCACCGGGGGTGGAGACTGCCCGGGCCTTAACGCAGTGATCCGAAGTGTGGCAAAGCCCGCAATAACTTACTTCGGAGCAACCGTTGTCGGTATCGAGGATGGATTCGAGGGGCTGGTGGAAGGGAGAAAAAGGGAACTGGAGAGAAAGGACATTACCGGTCTGCTCAGCCTCGGCGGAACCATCCTCGGGACGTCGAACAAAGGGGACCCGTTTCACTATCCGGTTGAAACAAAGGATGGAATCGAGGTGCGGGATTGCTCGGACCGGGCGATCCAGCACTACAGAGAATGGGGCCTCGACGTCCTTGTGGCAATCGGAGGGGACGGCACGATGCACATTGTCGACAAGTTCACCGATATGGGATTTCATTTTGTCGGCGTTCCCAAGACGATTGACAACGATCTTTCATCGACCGACATCACGTTCGGATACGACTCGGCACTATCGGTGGCAACAGATGCGATTGACCGGCTTCATACAACGGCATCAGCACACCACCGGGTGATGGTTATTGAGGTAATGGGACGATATGCCGGCTGGATCGCGTTGGGAGCAGGGCTTGCAGGCGGAGCTGATGTTATTCTGATTCCGGAAATTCCTTTTCACTGGGATAGAGTATTTGAGTACGTCAGGGAGCGCAACTTCAGCGGGGGACGTTTTAGCATTGTTTGTGTGGCCGAAGGAGCCAAGCCGGCTGATGGCGATCTCGTGGTGAAGGAAAAAGACAAGAAAAGGACCGATCCCGTCAGGTTGGGCGGTATAGGAGAGCTGGTCGGCAGGAGGATTACCGAGGGAACGGGACTTGAGACACGCGTAACGGTACTCGGCCACGTTCAGCGCGGAGGAAGTCCGACACCGTACGACCGGATCCTTGCGACCCGATTCGGTTCCATGGCGCTCCAAATAGCCTCGCAAGGAAGATTCGGACACATGGTCGCCCTTCGCGGTTCAGATGTCATCGCCGTCCCTGTCAAGGAGGCAATCATAAAGTTGAGGACGGTCCCTCCCGATTCGCAATTGATACTGGCTGCACGGGCCGTTGGGACCTGCTTTGGGGACTGATGAAGGCGTACTTCGTCACAAGGTTTGGTCCTCCCGAGGTTCTGAAGATTCGCGAGGTCCCGCGTCCTGAACCGGGAAAGGGGGATGTCCTCGTTCGTGTGAAGTGCATCGGCCTCAACTTCGCCGAAGTTTTCGGCAGGCTTGGCGTCTATCCGGGAATACCCGATCCTCCTTTTGTTCCTGGCATTGAGTGTTCCGGCGTCATTGAATCTATCGGTGCCGGGGTGAAAGGCTTGAAGCGCGGCGATCGGGTGATGGTTTTCAGCAGGCAAGGTTCGTACGCAGAATATGTTTGCACGCGTGCTGAGTATGTCCTCAGGATGCCCAAGAACATGTCATTCGATGTCGGTGCTTCGCTCAACGTCGCGTACTTCTCGGCATACCACGGGCTCATCACCCTCGCAAACCTCAGAAAGGGAGAGAAAGTCCTGGTCCATGCCGCCGCAGGGGGCGTTGGGACGGCAGCCATTCAAATCGGGAAGTATCTCGGCGCTGAGATCTTTGCAACTGTCGGCTCCGACGCGAAAATGGAAATGGTGAAACAGCAGGGGGCCGATCATGTGGTGAATTATCGGACAAACGATTTTGCGCAGTACGTGAGGACAGAAAGCAGCGGATATGGCGTCGATATTGTCCTGGATTCGGTCGGAGGCTCAGTGTTCAAGAAAGGATGGCGGCTCCTGGCACCGATGGGCCGCTATGTCCTTTTCGGTTTTGCGGCAGTTACGGGCAAACGGTCGATCAATAAACTCAGGGCGTTCAAACAGGCAATCAGCATGCCGTGGATCTTTCCGCCCGGAATTGTCTCAAGGAATGTGTCGTTGATGGGATTCAACCTCTATTTTCTGACTCATAAGGTCGCTTATTTTCAAGCAATGGCGGAAACCATCATGCGGTGGTACAGGCGAAAGATCATTCGGCCTGTTCTGGGGAGGAAATTCACGTTTGACCGGATTGTCGACGCCCATGCATTCCTGCAGTCCCGCAACAGCGTCGGAAAGGTGGTCGTCGAAGTGGAAGGCGGGCGATGACAGGCAGGAATTCCCACCGGGGTACCATTGATTCACGGTTTCTCCTTGATGCTTACTGCAGCGGATTCTTTCCGATGGCCGAGCCCGAAACAGGAGAGATCCAATGGTTTTCACCCGATCCGCGCGGTATCATTGAACTTTCGGCGTTCACAATTCCCCGGAGCCTTCGACAGACCATCAGAAAAGGAATGATGGAAGTACGTATCAACGGGTGCTTTGAGACCATTATGCGCGAATGTGCCCGGAGGGAGGAAACCTGGATTTCTGAAGATCTTATCCGCAGTTATGTCAGGCTTCACGAGCTTGGATTCGCACACAGTATCGAATCATGGGTCGGTCAGGAATTGGCGGGAGGATTGTACGGAGTGGCGATCGGAGGAGCTTTTTTTGGCGAATCGATGGTCTCGCTCCGGCGTGACGCCTCCAAAGTTGCCCTTGCAGCCCTTGTTGAGCGGCTCAACCAGCGCGGATTTGAGCTGTTGGACACGCAATACATGACCCCGCACCTCAAACGATTCGGAGGGAGGGAGATTCCCCGGGCCGAGTACGTGAAACGTCTTGATGCGGCGATCAGAAAACAATGTACATTCACATGATCATGGATCAGATCCTATGAACAATGTCCATAACGAACCCGTCATCACCGGAACGAGTTTTGCCGGACTTGGCACTCCGAAAAAAGGAAAAGTGCGTGACCTCTATGATCTGGGCGATTCCCTTCTCATTGTCGCGACCGACCGCCTCTCCGCCTACGATGTGATTTTGCCGCAGGGGATTCCGTTTAAAGGAAAGGTCCTGACAAAGATCTCAGAGTTCTGGTTTGACAAAACGCAGGAAATCATTCCCAACCATCTCACTTCGACGATTGTCTATGATTACCCTTCCCCCTGCAAGCCCTATTGGGATCAACTGAGCGACAGGAGCATGTTGGTGAAAAAAACCAAGCCGCTCCCCGTTGAGTGTGTGGTTCGGGGATACCTGTCGGGATCGGGATGGAACGACTACCGGGAGAGCGGGAGCGTGTGCGGAGTTGCATTGCCAAAAGGCCTGGCAGAATCCGCAAAACTTTCAGAGCCGATTTTCACGCCCGCCACCAAGGAGGAGGTTGGAGTGCATGATCAAAACATCTCATTTGAGCAAATGGCCTCAATTGTTGGAAAAGAGATCGCGACGAGAGTAAGGGATTTCACCATCGCGGTGTATCTCAGCGCGTCGAAAATTGCGGAAAGCAAGGGGATCATTATTGCCGACACGAAAATGGAATTTGGAATCGACGCTTCCGGAAATCTTATTCTCATCGATGAGCTGCTCACGCCCGATTCTTCCCGGTTCTGGCCGAAAGACCGGTACATGCCCGGGAAAGCGCAACCGAGCTATGACAAACAGTTTGTCCGCGATTACCTTCTCTCGATAGACTTCAATAAGAAACCGCCTGGTCCGAAGTTGCCTGAGGAGGTCATTTTCAAGACTTCGGCGCTCTATCTCGAGGCATTGCGGATACTCACCGGTAAGACACTCATCTAGCTGCCCTGGACAAACGCATGGAGCCCGGATATCGCATCCTCGACCATCCGGCCGATATTGGAATCGAGTCGTGGGGCTCGACATTTGCAGAAGCATTGTCGATGGCCGTCTCGGGCCTTGCCTCTATTCTGGTTGATCCCGCAACCGTCGAACCAACGGAACAGAAATTCATTTCCGTCTCCGCACCAGACAGCGAAGCGCTTGTTGTCAGAATGCTTTCTGAAGTCCTTTTTCTTTTCGACGCCCAGCTTTTTGTACCAAAGAGTCTGACGGTAACGTCCGATTCCGTCACAAGCCTGCAAGGAACTGTGAACGGAGAGCCTCTCCGCGAAGGCAAGCACCGAATGCGAATGGATGTCAAGGCCGTAACGTACCATCAGGTTTCCGTCCGCCGTCAGGCAGGCGCGGGGATTTTCATCACAGCGTATCTTGACATTTGAAAATGATTCGACGTCTGGGTCCCTATAGGTATCTCATACCGAAGTCGTTCATGCATGGAATGACGGTGGAAGGCCTTGTTTTCGCAGATGATGTCCTGATGAAAGCCATTGAGCAAGACCTGACGATGCAGCAGATTGCGAACGTCGCGACGTTGCCGGGTCTTGTCGGACGATCGCTTGCAATGCCCGATGCCCATCAGGGATACGGATTCGCAATTGGAGGAGTCGCTGCGGCAGACATGGAGCGGGGTGTCGTTTCTGCCGGAGGGGTCGGATTTGACATTAATTGCGGCGTACGCCTCCTTGCATCTCCATTCTCGGCGGAGGATGTAAGGAAGAAGGTTGATCCGCTTCTCGATCGGCTTTTTCGCGACATCCCGTGTGGTGCCGGAAAGCGGGGAATGGTGGGCTTGACCGTCGGGGAATTGGATAACGTGCTTGAGGAGGGAGCCCATTGGGCGGTGAGACAGGGATTTGGGATTTCACGTGACCTTGGCTTCATCGAAGAGACAGGACGGCTCCGATCGACAGATCCTTCGAAAGTAAGCGATCGGGCGAAACAGCGAGGTCGTGAACAGCTGGGCACACTCGGCTCGGGAAACCATTTCGTGGAAGTGCAGCAGGTCGCCGAGCTCTTTGACCCGGTCGCAGCAAAAGCCTTCGGGCTCTGTCCGGGGCAGGTGGTCGTGCTCATCCACACGGGTTCACGCGGATTGGGGCATCAGGTATGCACCGACTATCTGGATATCATGCAGGAGGCAATGAAAAAGTATGGGATTCATGTCGTTGATCGGCAGTTGGCGTGTGTGCCGATTCGCTCGAAGGAGGGACAGGATTATCTTGGCGCAATGGCAGCGGCGGCGAATTTCGCCTTTGCGAACAGGCAGATAATCACCCATGGTGTCCGTTCGGCCTTCAAAAGCTTGTTCGGGGAAGGGAATCTGAACGTCGTGTACGATGTTGCACACAATATAGCAAAGGAAGAAACCCATGAGGTCGACGGTGAGCTGAAGAGGGTGCTTGTGCATCGAAAGGGGGCGACGAGGGCGTTTCCGAAACATTCCGCCGGCCTCCCGGAGGAATACTCAGAAGTCGGTCAACCTGTGCTGATCCCGGGAAGCATGGGGACATCTTCCTATGTCTTGGTCGGAACGGAAAAGGCGATGGAGGAGACATTTGGCTCTTCGTGCCACGGGGCGGGAAGAGCCAAGAGCCGTCATGCGGCCAAGAAGGAGACGACGGCCGAAGAACTCATCGAGCGGCTGAATCAAAAAGGAATCAAGGTTCGTGGAGCTTCGAAGAGCGGCCTCACTGAGGAGAGTCCCGAAGCCTACAAAGACGTCAGCGCGGTTGTCGATGTTGTTGAGAATGCAGGGATCGCACGTAAGGTCGCGAAACTTATTCCCATCGGTGTCATCAAGGGATGAGACTCTGTGTTCTGTGGTTAACTCTTTGTAAATCAGAGTTATTTGTATATATTAGAAATGATTCCTGAAATTACGTGGAGAAGAAATGCTGGATCTTACGAAAGAGAATATTCTGCAGGTGCTTCGCCAGGTTCAAGACCCCGATTTACACAGGGACATTGTGACCCTTGGCTTTGTCAAGAAGCTTGAAATCAAAGGAAAAAATGTTCAGTTCGATCTTGAACTGACAACGCCGGCATGTCCGGTGCGCGATCAGTTCAAGGTCGATTGCGAACGGGTCATTCGGAAAGAGATTCGGGATGTAGGAAACATCGAGATCGAGATGACATCGAATGTTGTTTCTCATTCAAACGAGCGGAAAGAATCCATTATTCCGGGTGTGAAGAACACCATCGCTGTTGCAAGCGGGAAGGGGGGGGTGGGGAAGTCTACAGTCGCCGTAAACCTTGCTGTTTCTCTTGCGATGGACGGGGCTCGCGTCGGCCTCGTTGATGCCGATATCTATGGGCCGAGTGCTCCATTGATGTTTGGCATTACCGAAAAGCCAAAAATGTCGAACAACAAGCTTCTTCCGTTAGAGGGTCACGGAGTGAAGGTCATGTCAATCGGTTTCCTGGTGGACCCGATGCAAGCCGTGATCTGGCGCGGGCCCATGGCGAGCGGAGCAGTGAAGCAGTTTCTATCAGACGTCTCGTGGGGTGACCTCGATTACCTGGTTTTTGACCTGCCGCCCGGCACCGGTGATATTCAGCTCACGCTTGTCCAGACTATTCCTCTGACCGGGGCGGTGATTGTCACCACTCCCCAGGATGTGGCGCTCGCGGATGCAAGGAAGGGGCTGGTGATGTTCAATAAGGTAAACGTCCCGGTGCTGGGGATTGTGGAAAACATGAGCTACTATGTGTGCGGTCACTGCGGTCATCGTGAGGATATATTCGATTCCGGGGGTGGTTCGAGGACGGCACAGGAATTGGGAGTTCCATTTCTCGGTGAAATACCGATCAACACCGCCATACGTGTCGGAGGAGACAAGGGCAATCCGGTTGTCGTCGCAGACCCGGCATCCAAGCACTCTGAAGTCATTCGACAGATTGCCCGTAACCTTGCAGCTCAGGTCAGTATCCAGAATGTCAACGGTATTCCGGCGCCGAAGGTGGAGATCCTTCTACCTTCCTGATACGGTGATTCTCCATGTCGATGAACGACGCAATTGAACAAAGCCTCGTAAGGATTCGTCCTTACCTTCAGGTGGATGGCGGGGATGTCGAGCTGGTAAAGGTGACCGAGGATGGAATTGTTGAGGTGCGCCTGACGGGCTCATGTGCCTCGTGTCCAATGTCTTTGATGACACTGCGGGCCGGGATTGAACGCGCGTTGATGCTCGACCATGAAGGGGTCATACGGGTCGAGCAGGTGAGATAGGCCCCCTGAAGTCCCTCCCCCGTGCGGTGTTTCTTCTTACCGTCTTGCTCTTAACTCCACGTCGACAATCTTCCCATCTTTGAGCTGGATGATCCTGGCAGGAAACTTCTTCACGAGCTCATAATTGTGTGTTGCCATCAGGATTGCCGTTCCCCGCATGTTGATCTTCTGAAGGAGCTCCATGATCTCGTTTGATGATCCGGGATCGAGGTTTCCGGTCGGTTCGTCAGCAAGGAGGAGGGGAGGCGAATTCACGATTGCCCGTGCGATGACCACCCGCTGCTGTTCTCCTCCGGAGAGCTCGTGAGGCATTTGAAGCCGTTTATGGCTCAATCCGACGTCCGCCAGCGCAAGCAACACCCTCTTCTTGGTTTCACTTCTCCTGGTGTTTGTCGCATAAAGGGCAAACGCCACATTCTCGTAAACGTCGCGGTCCTCCAGAAGTTTGAAATCCTGAAAGACCACGCCAAGTCTCCTTCGCAAATAAGGGATTTCGCGCGGTTTGATCGCTGCCGAATCGAATCCTGCTACCATGACCCTGCCTGATGACGGTTTGAGATCCATATAGAGCAGCCGAAGCAGCGAGCTCTTGCCTGCTCCTGTCTGGCCGACCAGATAGACGAACTCGCCCGACTTCATCGAGAAGTCGACATTGTCGAGTACCATCTGGCCGTCAAACGAGACCGTTACCGCATTCAGTTCAATCATTTGCGACGTTTGGAGATTGTGATAGCGAGTTTGATTGCTTCAAGCATGCTGTCCAGCCTGGCGACGCCCTTGCCCGCGATGTCGTAAGCAGTTCCATGATCCGGCGAGGTGCGGACAATACTCAAGCCTGCCGAAAAATTCACCGCTTTTCCGAATGAGCTCATCTTCAAGGGAATCAGTCCCTGGTCGTGGTACATCGCGACGATTGCGTCATACTTCTTATGGGCCCCCGTCCCAAAGAACGCGTCGGAGGAGAATGGTCCCTGGATCAGCATACCATTCTTGCGAGCCTCTTCGATCGCAGGTTCAATGACTTCGAGCTCTTCGTTCCCGATATCTCCGTGTTCTCCTGCGTGAGGATTGAGACTCAAAACCGCGAGGGAGGGTCTCTTCACGGCGAAATCACGTCGCAGTGATGCGTCGATGATGCCGATCTTCTCAAGGAGCTTCTCTTTTGTGATCCGCCCGGCCACTTCTTTGAGGGGGACATGTATTGTCACGAGGCCCACGCGCATGGTGTTCGACACGAGCATCATGGCCACCTGCTGTGATCGTGTGAACAGAGCGATCATCTCCGTTTGCCCGGGAAAGTTGTAGCCTGCGAGATGGAGGGCCTCTTTGGACACCGGGGCGGTAACCATTGCATCTGCTTTTCCGCTCAGGCAAAGGGAAACTGCGTTTTCAAGCGCAACACCGGCAGATTTCCCGCTCGATTTGGTCGGTCCGCCGTATTGAACGTCTGCCGCAATCCCGTCCCCGACATCGATGACAGCAATGGTATTCCCCTTCGGGAGAATGGCGGCGGCCCTCTGAATCCTGGCAGGGATGCGGAGAGACGAACGGACATGGTCAAGGAGCCCGAAAGGGCCGACGAGGACCGGCGTGCAGATCTTTTTGACGGCGGATTGCGCCGCTGCCTTCAGGGCGAGCTCGGGTCCGATCCCGTTAAAGTCACCGGCTGTTATCGCGATGACGGGTTTCATAGATTCTCGACACCCGTAAGAGTATAGATGCCCGCGCGGCGCTCGTCTTCAAAAATAAACCGTTTCTTCAGTTGTACATAGGTCCACACTTCGCGGGGCGGAGCAGAAGGCGAGAATAACCTCTCCTTGTTCGTCGGGGAGCCGTAGAGTATGAAGATCCTTCCCCGATCCGATTTGTAGCCATCTACTTCACGGTTCGAAGAGAAGTTCTGATTTGCCATATCGACTCTGCGGTAGTACTCCGTCATGTGCTCGTTGTACGCCGTTGTTGTATCCTTGTCGCGGCGCTTCCAGAAATTGAAAAACGCTTCGATGAACCGTGAATCGGAAAGCGTGTGAAAGTCCTCCATCTCCTCTTCCGTGGCAATATGCTGAAGCGCTTCGACGGCGAATTCCAGGTTGGCGAGGGAAAGCGGCCGGCGCGCCCAGAAAATCCTGAAATCTTCTTTGCTGTGCTTTGCGCCAGTTCCGGAGGCGAAATCCAATGTGAGTGTCACTTCCCCGGGATAGAGCCTCTCCAGGGGAAGCGGGATGAACATCGTTTTCCATCCCTTGGGTGCGGAGGAGCGGATGTAACGGATGGGGAAGGCCGAAGCAAGTGAACCGTCATCCGTTTGGGACTGCAGCGACGCGATACCTTCGGTGACGAGAATGGAATCTCCCCGAAATTCCTGCGGCGGCAGAACCTTGTATTCCGTTTGATTGGACAAATGATACTTCAGGGTCGGTATCTTGTCCGAGGGGTCAAAGACATTGAACAGGTAGCCACCATGCTCACCGAAGAATACCGCCGTTCCGTGATTTAATACCTCGTAGGCATCCGCCTCAGAGCCCGGTGAGGGGACAACAAACACCGGTGAGGAAATGTCGAGCTTTGTTACGTCGGGTTTCTTCGCCGTCACCGTCTGGTTGTTGTTGACAAACGACCGTTCAGATTGAGCATCATCGAGGGAGAACCAGATGGTATAGGTCCCTGGAGGAACTTTCATGGAGAAGGCCCCCTGAATGTCGGGTGGGCGATCGTCGTCGGACGGCGCCGAATTTCTTTTCAGGAGGAGCGAACGGAATTCTCTTGCGGCCGAGTTATTCTTTTCATCTTTGAGCTCAACAATAAGCTCGCCTTTCCCGACGTATTGGGCGTGTCCGGAGGCTTCCGTATTGCGAAGGACAACGAAAAAGTCTTGCCGGATCCGATAGTGGATTTGAACATTTGCAGAGCTTGTGTCGGTCGAAAACAGCGGAATAGCCTCAAACGAGACCGAGGAAAGGATCGGCAGCGAAGAGGGTGATCGCCTTCCCGGCTGTGCAGGTAAAAGAGATGCCGCCAGGAAAAGGAGCAGAAATGCGTTGCTAGAGTGCGAGGTCATGAAGAATCGAAACATTTTGCCGTCCGATAATTTTTCCGGGATTGAGAATGTCATTGGGATCAAAGGCTTTCTTCACCGAACAGAACAGATCATAGATCTCGGGCCCGTACAGGCGTTCGAGGAATGGAGTTCTGACGAAACCGTCGCCATGTTCCCCGGAAAGCGTTCCGCCAAGCGATATTGCCAGGTCGTAGACTTCAGAAGCAATCGGGTCAACTGCCTTGTAATGGTCGAGGTTCTTGAGATCGACGAATGCCGCACAATGTACATTGCCTGTCCCTGCGTGGCCATAAATTGAGAAGTCTATTCCGTAGGAGTTGAGAATGTCGCCGAGTCCTTTGAGGTATTCGGAAAGACGGGGCAACGGTACCGCAACATCCTCAACGAACGAGGTCTTCCCCTTCGATTTGACATAATTGATGATCTTGCTTGCCTCTTCCCGGAGCTTCCACAGGCGGAGAATCTCTTCCTCGGTTGTGAGCGGCGTAAATTTGAGCGGCAGGCTGAGGGAAACAGTCCTGTTCAACCGAACGATACTCCTTGCGAGGTCGTCTTGGGAATTCCCCTCAAACTCAAAATACAGCATCGCCTTGGCATCCGGGTGAATCATGGCGTCGATTTCGCCGCTTATCCCTTTGGCAAGCGATACGTAGCTGTGGTCGAGAATCTCGATTGCCGATGGGTCAAGTTCGAGACCCAGCAGAGTTGCATCCGCCGTTTTCTCATAGCTGTTGAGATACACAAGGGCTCCCATCCTGTATTTCGGGATGGGGATGATGTCCAGAGTCGCCCCGACTGTGAGGGCAAGCGTCCCCTCGGAACCCACAATCAATCGTCGGAAATCAACTGAAGGAAGCGAAACAGCCCCCTTAAGATTGTAACCCGAGGAGTTCTTTGCCACCGACGGAAAATGTTCCTGGATAAGCTTCTTCTTCTGCAGAAGCAGTGGTGAAAGTGTCTTGACGATGGACGAGTAAAGGGGGTTGCCTGAGGGGTCGGTCTGGGCTGTCTTTGTTATGTGCGCCAGCTCTCCGTTTGAGAGAACCACTGAAAGCTCGCGGACGAAATCCTTCGTCGACCCATGCTTGATACCATGTGAGCCGGCAGCATTCGTGGCGATCATCCCGCCGATTGTGCAGAGGCTTGAACTGGCCGGGTCGATCGGGAAGTGTTTTCCGCTGTTTCGTAGTTGTTCATTCAGTACCGAAAGAACAACTCCGGGCTCAACGGTCACCGTATCCTCATTCTGGCTGAGAATATGGTTCATCGAACGCGTGAAATCGACAATGATTCCATATCCGATTGCCTGGCCCGCAAGTCCGGTCGCAGCGCCGCGGGGAATTACGGAAATACCGTTTTCGTTGCAGAACGCGACGAGGGCCTGCACATCAATGATTCCCGATGGGTAGACGACACCGATCGGTACAACCTTATACCAACCCGCGTCGGTGCTGTACTGCTCCCTTGTGCCTTCGTCGAAGGAGCATTCGCCGCTGACGCGTTGCCGTATCTCTTTTTCAATGTGGTCGGAAAAGGGTTTCACGGTTCGAAGATAGCGAGAAAGTGAGGGAAAGGCAAAATAGTGCCGTGATTACTTCCATCGGCGGAGAAATTCGGTGAGGAGTCTCACTCCAATTCCCGAGCCGCCGCGTTGATGATACTCGGTGGCCTCTTCGAGCATTGCCGTGCCCGCAATATCGAGGTGAACCCAACGATATTTTCCTGTGAACTTCTTGAGGAACCATGCGGCGGTGATTGCTCCTGCCCATCGGCCTCCGACATTCTTGACGTCGGCTACGTCGCTTTTGATAAGCTTTTCATATTCGTCAAACATCGGGAGTTCCCAAACGCGCTCATAGGTTTCCTCTCCGGCTGCCTTCAATTGTGCCATGAGCGATGCGTCATTACCCATCATTCCGCTGGCATGATGGCCAAGCGCAACAACACAGGCTCCCGTCAGCGTTGCGAGGTCAATGACGGCGGCGGGCTTGTATTTCTCGGCATACCCAAGCGCGTCGGCCAGAATCAATCTGCCTTCGGCGTCGGTGTTGTCTACTTCCGAAGTTCTTCCGTTGTAGTGGCGCAGAATGTCTCCGGGGCGAAGGGAACTGCCGCTCGGCATGTTCTCCACGGCGGGAATCAGGCCGACAATTTTAACGGGAAGCTTCAGGCGCGCAACAGCTTCAAAAGTGCCGAGCACGGCGGCGGCGCCCGACATATCCATTTTCATTTCTGCCATGTTGGCCGATGGCTTGATTGAAATCCCTCCTGAATCGAACGTGACACCTTTTCCGACCAGGACGACGGGTTTCAGAGAGGATTTTCCATACTCAAGGATAATGAACCGGGGTGGGCGGACGCTTCCCTGAGCCACGCCGAGGATGCCCCCCATGCCGAGCTTGCGCAGCTCCGTCTCTTCGAGCACCGTCACGCCGAAGCCGAGCCGCTTTCCCAGCTCTTGAGCTTTTTCGGCCAATGTCTCAGGATAGATCTCATTGCCGGGTGCATTGGCCAAATTCCTGGCCGTCATGGTCGCTTCGGCGATAATTTGGCATTCTCCCACTGCCTTGGAAGCTGCCGTTGCGACCGGCCGGAGGTCACTGCAGATAGTGACCGTCTCAACGCCGTTTGAATCATCTTCCTTCTTCGTGATATACTTGTCAAAACGATAGAGAGCCAGTAACGCCCCTTCTCCCATGGCCCGAAGCACATCTGCGGGATGTTGCACAGGGCCGGGAAACCAGAGCGCGAGCGACTTTGCTGTCAACTTCTGTGCCCGCTTTGCGGCGACAGCTGCCGAACGTCTGTACTGCTCGAGCGAGAGGTTCTTTTGTTCGCCGAGTCCCACGAGAAGAACGCGTGTCGATGTCTTTCCATCTCCATAGACCAGCGCCGTCTCCCCGGCTTTTCCTTTGAAGTCTCCCGTGTCGAAAGGGAGGAGCATCCGCGACCCCAATTTCTTCGCGAGAACGCTCCTTTCTTTGTTTTGGATTCCCTTTTCCTGATGGAAGAAGAAAGCGAGAACATCGGATTTGACTGCTGTGGGAGAGGCAGAAGTGAACGAGAGCTTCATTGTTTCCTCGTCATAACAGATAGTGATGAGAACGATCGACAACGGATTTCTTGAGGTCTTTCAACGTCGTGCTGTTTACGCGGGCCCCCGCTGCATTCTTGTGGCCGTTTCCCCCAAATTCTTGGGCGAGCCTGTTGACCCATATGTCTCCGAGAGACCGGAAACTTATCTTGACATGATCCTGGAGCTCGACGAACAGAAGACCGATCTGAACGCCTTTGATTCCCATGGCAAAAGGGACAAACCGTTCGACGTCGGATTCTGTGGTCCCCGTCTGATGAAAGAGGTTCCTGTCGACGGCTATGACGGCGACACGGCCATCGTGGAACGTCTCAAGCGTCGACAATGCTTTGCCAAGGAGAACGATCCGGTTCAACGGCGCCTGATCGTAGATTTGGCGGTAGGTCTCGACGGGGTCGACCCCGCAGTCGAGAAGTTTCGCGACGATCCGATGAAGTTCACCGTCGGTCTTGGGATACCGGAATGAACCGGTGTCGGTCATGATTGCGGCGTAAAGGGCCGTTGCGGCGGATGGAGAAAGCGGTGATGCACCGAGGTGTTCGAGAAGGCGAAAAATGATCTCTCCTGTGGCCGCACACGAATCATCGATGACCGAAAGATCGGCGAACGGATGAGGATCGAGATGGTGATCGATGACGATCTTCTTCGCAGGGCTTTCCAGAACATGATCTCTCAAATCGGCGATTCGGTCGGGATGATTTGTATCGACAATGATGATGACATCCGCTTCCTTGATGATACGGGCGTGCGCCGAAGGATCGAACTGGCGGACAATATTGCCGGAGTCAAGGAACTGGTAGAAGTCGGGTGTTGCGCTGTGATTCAGGATGTTGACGCCTTTACCCGATTCGGTGAGATAGGCTGCAAGGGCAAGCTCACTTCCTATTCCGTCGCCGTCAGGATTCAGATGGGTCGTGAGGACGATCCGCCGGGCCGGATCGATGATGCGCTTAAACAGATCGAATTGTTGTGGTGTGGCGGTCATAAAAAAAAGGGGGTGATCCGCATGACGGACCACCCCCGGCACAACTTACTGATGCCTCAGTTGATAACCCACGTTTCCCCGGAATTCAGGAGCTTCTTCATATCCCCGTCGCCGCGTTTCTGCCGTGCCGTCTCAATCTGCTTCGTCATCTCTTCATCGTAGCATGGACGATCGTTCGCGAGGAAAATACCGACGGGCCTCGGGAGATGGGACTTGTAGGTCATGTCGGCCAGAATGAAGGAGAGGGTTGTATCGGTCTCATTGTGGACCAGCAGGTCGTTCACGGAGTATTTGCCGTCTGCGAGAGAGACGACCTCGGGTGTGAACCCGTTGAGTCGAATTCCCTTGTTGTGTTCTTTTCCAAATACGAGCGGCTTTCCGTGTTCAATGAAAACAACGTTGTCGTCCTTTGTGTCTTTCTCTGTGAACCGGAAGAATGCGCCGTCGTTGAACACATTGCAGTTCTGATAGATCTCGACAAAAGAGGTCCCTTTATGTTCGGCCGCCCTCTTCAGCACCGCCTGCATATGCTTCGGGTCCCGGTCCAACGTTCGTGCTACAAAGGACGCGCTTGAACCGAGTGCCAGTGCGGCAGGGTTGAAGGGGTAATCGAGGGAACCGAACGGAGTGGATTTTGTAATCTTGCCCTTTTCCGACGTTGGTGAATACTGACCCTTGGTGAGGCCGTAGATCTGGTTGTTGAACAGGAGCACCTTGATGTCGATGTTTCTTCGAAGGAGATGAATGAAGTGATTGCCGCCGATGCTCATTCCGTCGCCGTCGCCGGTCACGACCCACACTGTAAGGTCCGGACGGGCAAGCTTGAGTCCTGAGGCGATGGCCGTTGCCCTGCCATGGATGCTGTGAAAACCGTACGTCTTCATATAATAGGGGAACCTGCTCGAGCACCCGATCCCCGATACGAAGACCATCTTGTGACGCGGAACGCCCAGATCGGGGAGAATCCGCTGGGTTTGGGCGAGAATTGAATAATCACCGCAGCCCGGACACCACCGGACATCCTGATCGCTTTGAAAGTCTTTCGAGCTGTACTTTACAGGCTCAGACGTCACACTCTTGATCGCTTCGTCAACCAGCTGACTCATGGTTATCCTTTCAGTATTTCCGCTATTTTCTTTTCGATCTCCACCGCCTTAAAGGGCAATCCCTGGACCTTATCCAGCGGAATTGTCGGGACGAGATACCTCATTCTCAGAACACCGGAAAGTTGCCCAAGGTTCATTTCGGGAACGAGGACGTTCTTGAATTTGCTCAGCACATCGCCAAGGTTCTTCGGCATGGGATTGAGGTAGCGCAGGTGTATCTGCGAAACCTTCTTTCCGCGCTCCCGTGTCTTTGTCACGGCACTACGAATTGCGCCGTAAGTGCTTCCCCAACCGATGACAACCAACTCGCCATCCTTTTCGCCGTCCACGTCGATAGGCGGGATCTCGTTTGCGATTCGTTCGACCTTCTCGGTTCGCAGTTTCACCATTGTTTCGTGATTGACGGGATCGTAGCTCACATTTCCCGTGATATTCTGCTTCTCAAGACCCCCGATTCGGTGTTCGAGGCCGGGAGTTCCCGGAATCGCCCACGGTCGGGCCAGGGTGGCCTCGTTCCGCAGATAGGGAAGGAAACCCTCCGGATTTGTTCTGAAGGTCGGAGAAATGTCGGGAAGCTTGTCAAAGTCCGGTATGAGCCATGGTTCCGAGCCGTTGCCGAGGTAACCGTCGGAAAGGAAAATTACCGGAGTCATGTATTTCAGGGCTATCCTCGAAGCTTCGAAGACGGTATCAAAGCAATCAGCGGGGGTTGACGCAGCCAGCACCGGAATCGGCGCCTCGCCGTTCCTGCCAAAGAGAGCCTGAAAGAGGTCCGCCTGTTCCGTTTTGGTCGGAAGGCCGGTGCTAGGGCCGCCGCGTTGTACGTTCACACAGACGAGGGGCAGTTCGACCATCACGGCAAGGCCAAGAGCTTCGGATTTCAATGCGAGTCCGGGTCCGCTGGTAGTAGTTGTTCCAAGAGCGCCGCCGTATGAGGCTCCGATTGCAGACGTGATTCCTGCGATCTCATCTTCTGCCTGAAATGTTTTGACACCAAACTGCTTGTAGATTGCCAGTTCATGGAGGATATCGCTTGCAGGGGTGATAGGATAGCTCCCAAGGAAAAGGTCCAACTTCGCCTTCTTGGCGGCTGCCATGAGTCCCCACGCGGTAGCCTGATTTCCGGTGATGTTTCGGTATTTTCCGGGTGGAAGTTTGGCCGGTCCGACCTGATAGCGCACCGCGAAAATTTCTGTCGTCTCGCCGTAGTTCCATCCTGCCTTTAGCACGCGAACGTTCGCTTCCGCGATCTCGGGTTTGCTGCCGAACTTTTTGGTAAGCCAGTTAACCGTCGAGTCGATAGGCCGGTTATACATCCAGTACATCATTCCGAGAGCAAAGAAATTTTTCGACCGGTCGACAATCTTGCTGGAGAGATTCAAATCCTGAAGAGCGAGTGCGGTAAGCTTGGTGATGTCGACTTCGAAGACCCGGTACTTCTCGAGGGAGCCGTCTTTCAGTGGATTGGACGCATATCCGGCCAGCTTGAGATTCCTGTCGTTGAACCCGTCTGAATTTGCGATGACGGCGCCGCCGTCGACCAGGCTGCCCAGATTGACCTTGAGCGCTGCGGAATTCATCGCAACAAGAACATCACATTGATCGCCCGGGGTGTGGATCTCTTTGCTGCCGAAGTGAATCTGAAAACCGCTGACCCCGAACAACGTACCCTGGGGGGCCCGAATTTCAGCAGGATAATCCGGGAGCGTGCTCAGGTCGTTTCCCAGGAGTGCGGTCGTGTTGGTAAACTGAGTTCCCGTCAGCTGCATTCCGTCCCCGGAATCGCCGGCGAATCGTATCGTTACTTCGTCAAGAGTTTGAGTGGGTTTTTCAGCCATGACAGGATAGTTCCTTCGGAGTCGGTGACAATGGAAGAGAAAGGCAAAAACGAAATGTACCCAATTTTTGGCCGAAAAGTCAAGGAATCGGCGCTCCCGGGACTATGGCAGGACGATCGTCCCGCAGTCCGCGTGCAAACGAGAAACGCCAGCACGAAGTACTGGCGTTCATCGTGACCTCCGCGTTCCTACTCCCGCACGACCCACACTTTGATGACGCCGACAACTCCTCCCTGCAATTTCACCTTTACATCGTAGATCCCCAGTGACTTGATGGAGTCGTCCAGCTCGATATGTCGTTTGTCGAGTGTAAGGCCCTTTTCCAGCACTGCCTCGGCGATCATTTGTGAAGTAACGGAGCCAAAGAGTTTATCTTCTTCTCCTACTTTCATCTTGATCGTGATTGACAGTTTTGCCAGGTCCTGTGCCGTCTTCTCGGCCCCGACTCTTTCTTTTTCGAGGCGTTTCACGCCCTGCTTCTTTTCTTCCTCGAGGATTCTCAGGCTGCTTGGCGTCGCCTGATAGGCAATGTTGCGTGGAATCAGGTAGTTGCGCGCATAACCGTCCTTCACATCCACCAGATCTCCAACCTTGCCGAGCTGTTCAAAATCCTGACGCAAAATGAGTTTCATGAGTTGTGTTCCTTTGGAAAGTTACTTTACAGCTTCGGAAACGTACGGCAGTAATGCCAGGTGCCGTGCGCGCTTGATTGCCTGAACGAGCATTCTCTGGTGCCGGGAGCATGTTCCCGTGATTCTCTTGGGAATAATGCGTCCCTGCTCGGAGACGAATCGCTGAAGCTTCTTTTCGTTCTTGTAATCGATGTACACGTCTTTGTGTTCGCAGAAGCGGCAGACGCGTTTCTTTCGGATCTGCGGTCCCCTCTGGTTCATGCCGCCGCGTTGGGGTCCTCCGCGTTGCCCCGGGCCGCCGCGCTGCTGCATGCGGCCTCCGCCGCGTTGAGGTCCGCGAGATTGAAATGACCTTTGCATCATGATGGTTCTCCGTTTCTTGAAAAGTAAAGTGTGGGCGGTTTATTTCCGACCTTCGGGTGCTTTGGTCTCGACGTCTCCGGCTACCGGCGCTCTCGGTGTGAGTTTGGCCTCGGCCGCTGCCGCCTCGTCCTTTTCGGTCAGCTTCGCCTGTTGTTCACGGGCTTTGAGCGCCTTTTCGGAGAGTTGAATGGTCAGGAACCTCATGATGTTCTCGTCGAGCGTGAAATGGCGCTCGAGCTTGATGATCATGTCAGATGGAGCAGTGAATTCGCTGACGACGTAAAAGCCGTTGTTCTTCTTCTGGATGGGATAGGAAAGACGCTTCCGGCCCCACTTGTCCAGCACTTTTATTTCGCCGGACTGCTTGCTGACGAACTCCCGGAATTTCTCGATGATCTGGTCGATCTGGGCATCGTCAAGCGTCGCATTGAGAATGAACGTCGTCTCGTAGATTTTTCGACGTTGTTGATCCATGGTGGTTTCCCTTTGGACGTTAATGTGTGGCCCTCACACTGAGTGAGAGCAGGGTGGTATGTGGATTAAAATTTCTGGCTCTGCATTGATTCTGCTACAGTAACGGTGCAATAACAAGCGATACTACCGACATGAGTTTGATGAGAATGTTCATCGCGGGCCCCGAAGTGTCCTTGAAGGGATCTCCCACGGTGTCTCCAACTACGGTTGCCTTGTGCGCGTCAGTACCTTTCTTTTCTCCCTCGACTTCACCTTTCTCTATGGCCTTCTTCGCATTGTCCCAGGCACCACCCGCGTTGGCCATCATCAGGGCCAGCAAAACACCCGTTACCGTTGCTCCGGCAAGCATTCCTCCAAGTGCGGCCGGCCCGAGAAGGAAACCGACAAAAACCGGTGCCACAACTGCCAAAACGCCGGGGATGATCATCTCCTTGAGAGCCGCCCTGGTGGAAATATCGACGCACTTCGCCGCGTCGGGCTTTACCCCCGGCTTTCCGTCGAGCAATCCGGGGATCTCCCGGAACTGACGCCGGATTTCATCCACCATCTTTCCGGCCGCCCGCCCGACCGACGTCATCGTGAGCGCAGCGATAAAGAAGGGGAGAATCCCCCCGATGAACAATCCGATGACCACAAGCGGGTCCGTAATAATAATCTGAAGCGGCTCCAATCCCTTCTTCAAAAGGTTTGAATCGATGGCCTGCGAGAATGCCGCAAAGAGGGCAAGAGCCGTAAGGGCGGCCGAGCCGATGGCAAAGCCTTTTCCGATGGCCGCAGTGGTATTCCCCAGGGAATCGAGGCTGTCGGTAATCTTGCGGACTTCAGGTCCGAGTCTGGACATTTCAGAAATTCCTCCGGCATTGTCTGCAATCGGCCCGTACGCATCGACCGACATTGTGATTCCGACCGTGGCAAGCATGCCGACGGCCGCGATGCCAATGCCGTATAGCCCCGCAACATCATTGGAGACAAAAATTGCTATGCAAATGGCAATCACCGGAAGTGCAGTCGATTCGAGACCCACCGCGAGACCATGGATGATGTTGGTTGCAGCTCCGGTCTTGCTGGCAAGTCCAATACGCTTCACGGGCGGGCCCGAAGTATAGTACTCGGTAATGAGGCCTATGAGGATTCCTGCGACAGTGCCGAAGAAGACCGCCCAAAAGACATTGTTGCTCACGCTCTCGGCCCGAATGATCCAAAGACCACCGAGGAGAAATACTGCTGCGGCCACAAACGTTGAGTATCGTAATGCTGCAGCGGGGGAGAACCTTTTGAGAATCCTCATCGCTATGATTCCGATAAAGGAAGCAAGGAGGCCTATCCCCGAGAGGGCGAGCGGAAGCCCCATCAGGATTGCCTTGATGGATTCGTCCGACACGTCGGGCATTGACTTGAGCGATGAAAGGGCTTCCGGAAGGAGAGTGGCGCCGATGGCAATGGTTGCGACGATTGCGCCGACGTACGATTCGAAAATATCGGCCCCCATTCCGGCCACGTCACCCACGTTGTCGCCGACATTGTCGGCGATGACGCCCGGGTTTCGGGGATCATCTTCGGGAATTCCGGCTTCGACCTTTCCGACGAGATCCGATCCGACATCAGCTGCCTTGGTATAGATTCCGCCGCCGACGCGGGCGAAGAGGGCAATGGAGGATGCCCCCATGGCAAAACCGTTGATGATGCTCGCATGGGCGGGGTCACCGAAAAGGATGAAGAAGATTCCAACGCCGATCAATCCCAGGCTTGCAACGCTGACACCCATAACAGCGCCGCCATCGAATGCCGTCAGGAGAGCTTTTCCCTGACCATGTGATCGTGCTGCCTCGGCAGTCCGCACGTTGGCCTTGGTCGCGGCCTGCATACCGAAGAATCCTGCGAGAACGGAGCATAACGCTCCCGAGAGATAGGCAATCCCGGTTTCAAGGTTGAGGAACCAACTGAGCAGAGTAACGACAATCAAAACAAAGAAGATCAGAACGAGATATTCACGCCTCAAGAATGCCATCGCTCCAGCGTGAATCTGCGAAGCGATATCCTTCATCACATCATTTCCATCAGGGAGCCTTTTGAGAGCAGCATAGATAATAAACGCCACAATCAGTCCGGCGCCGCCGAGAATCGGTGTCCACTGCTTGAAGAGTTCCATGGATCAGGAATCCTTGTGATTAGGTGAAGTGAATTGATTGAACTGATTCATTGTTTTCTGAATTCCATCTGTGACAAACGACAGCGATGCTTCTGCGGCCCGGTGAACCATCGATCGAACGGCTGCCCGTTCGTCTTGTCCAAAGGGCTCCAGGACGTATTGGGCCATGAGCCTTTTGTCGGTTGGCAGGTGCTCGGATGCAATGCCGCAGCGCAGACGCGGGAAAGAAGTCGACTTTAAGTGGTAGATAATGGAGTAGAGCCCATTATGCCCACCATCACTTCCTTCCGGCCTCAAACGAAGCTGACCGAGAGGAAGCTGAAAGTCATCGCAGAGAACGAGGAATCGCTCGAGTGGAACGTCATAGCGATTCCGGATGTCGAGTATGGCCTCGCCGCTGTTGTTCATATATGTCAGCGGCTTCACGAGAGCCAACTCACTGTTTTTGAAAGAACCGAAACCTATCTCAAAATCGCCTTTACCAGGCTTGTAATGGACCTTCAAGCGTTCGGCGACCACATCCAGAATGTCGAAACCGATGTTGTGCCGCGTGTATTGATACTCTTGGCCGGGATTCCCCAAGCCAACAAGGTAGTGCATGAGAAGAGAGCCGCCTTATTCCTTCTTTTCCTTCCCTTTTTCTTTTTCCTTGCCCTTTTCTTTCTCCTTCCCCTTTGCTGCCTCCGGTGCCGCAGCTGCTCCCTCCTCGCCTTCCTCGGGCTTCTTGCCGCGTGCAATAACCTCCGGTTCGGCCGGTGTTTCGGCGACGACCGCAGTTTCCGGTTCCGCCTCTTTCAGAATCGTAGGGGGCACGACAGCCGCAACGGTGCTGTTTTCTCTCTCGAGAACCTGCACATTCGGCACGGTCAGGTCTTTCACGTGAATCGAGGTGTTGATCTTCAAATCCGTTACGTCGACATCGATATGGTCGGGGATGTGCTTGGGAAGACAGGAAACCCTGAGTCTATGTATTACGTGCTGGAGGGTTCCGCCGTCCTTCACACCGACAGGAGTCCCTTTCAAAATCACAGGGACTTCAATCGTCAGCTCTTCATCCGCGTTCAGGCCGAACAGATCAAAGTGAATGGGACGGTCCGTCATTGGGTCGAACTGAACCTCGCGAAGAATGCAGGGATGAGTCGATCCGTCGTCGAGCTTGAGATTGATGACTTGCGTGACCGAAGTCTTGAACAACGGCCGCAGCGCCAATTCTGTGAGAGTGACGGGAATATTCTTCTGACCATGGCCATAATAGATGCCCGGAACTTTTCCCAACGGGCGAAGAGTCTTGCTCCTCTTACCCAGCTCCTTCCGTATTTCAGCGGTCAATGTAATTTCAGACATCGTTACGTCTCCTGTTAATTCTTGTCTTTGTCAACGTCGAAAAGTGAGCTGATGGATTGATTGTTGTGCGTTCTGAGAATTGCTTCGGCGAACAAGCGAGCCGATGACTGAACATGAATCTTGTTCGATGATCCGTTCAGCGGGATCGAATCTGATACGATGATTTGATTCACCGGTGATTTCGCAAGACGCTCGTACGCCTCACCTGAAAGAATCGGATGCGTGCAGGCGCCGTACACCTCATGTGCCCCGTGATCCTTGAGAGCCTGTGCAGCACTGCAGAATGTCCCGGCCGTGTCGATCAAATCGTCGACAATCAGGATGTTCTTGCTGCCCACGTTCCCGATGATGTTCATGACTTCGGCGACGTTCGCCTTGGGCCGCCGTTTGTCGATGAGAATCAGGTCCGCCTCCAGCCGCTTGGCAAACGATCGTGCCATCTTGATTCCTCCCACGTCCGGCGAGGCAACGGCAAGATTGGGGATCTTCTTCTTCCGGAAATAGTTGATGAAGATCGCGGAGGAGTAGAGGTGATCCACGGGAATGTCAAAGAAACCCTGGATCTGAGGTGCATGCAGATCCATGGTAATGACCCGGTCGGCCCCTGCCGCGGTGATAAGATTTGCGACAAGTTTTGCCGTTATGGAGACACGAGGCTGATCCTTGCGGTCCTGCCTCGCGTAGCCGAAATACGGGATGACCGCAGTGACTCTCCTTGCCGAAGCGCGCTTGGCGGCATCGATGAGGATCACCAGCTCCATCAGATTGTCCGCCGGGGGCTGGGTCGACTGGACGATGAAGACGTCATCGCCCCTGATATTCGTCGGATACTTGACCCAGATTTCCCCGTCACTGAATTTTTTGATGACGGCAGCGCCGATCTCCATCCCCGCGGCCTTGGCGATTCCCTCGGCGAGCGGTCTGTTGGCGGTGCCAGAAAAGATTTTCAGCTTGCTCATGACAGTCCGGTTCAATTCAGTCTTTCGGGTCACACTTCCTCCCTCATGCTGGGGCGGGAGGATTCGAACCTCCGAATGGCGGCTCCAAAGGCCGCTGCCTTACCACTTGGCTACGCCCCAATGAATGCGTCGGTTCCCTACGACTGCAACGCTCCTATGGGCGGACTTTCTTCACCATGCGGGATGTCGAGAAGCAAGGCGAGGCCTCTAAAAACAAAGCCCAACTCGCATTAAGTTGGGCATTCAAGATAGGCAAAAAACGGCTGGAAGTCAATCAGATTTCACGGTTTTGGCTGCATCAGCCCCTCTGCGGAAGGAAGAAAAGGGCGTTCATAAGAAGCCTCTGGTGACCCTTCCAGAACATGCGGAACGTTATGTTTTCGGCAAACATCACCACGCGTCCGCTTCCCAGGCGAAAATCAAGCACAAATCCCGAGTCGGCGATCCTCTTCGCACGATCAGGGGGTGCATACCCGCTGGCACTCGCGGTGTCGGTTGCAAAACGAACGGCTGTATGGCCCGCCTCACTGAGCAGAAGCGAAGGATTGTTTCCCTTGAAAACAAACGTCTCCCTGTCGTAGCCGAATCCAATCGGATGAGTCGTGTCGATAAGGGCTTTGAAGATCGTTCCCGGGATACGCTGGCGTCGGTCGGATTGCTCCTTCTCGAACAACGATTCGTGCTTTGCTTTCTCTTCCAGCATCTTCTGCCTCTCCTTCTCTTCTTTGGACTTTTCCTCTTCTTTTCTGTCGGTCTCCAGCATGGCAGAAGTAAGACCCGATCGCTTCTTCGTCATGAATCGGGCACCACCCTCGATCCCTATCAATACTCCGCCCTCTCTTGTCCAGTTCCGCAGTTTTCCGATGTCGGCACTGTCGAGGACGGTGCCGTAATCGCCGGCATTGGGAAGGACAATAACCGAGAACTGATCGAGCCGAACGTCGCCGAGGTCTCTTGCCCGCAAGGCTGTGAACGGAATATTGTATTCATGATCGAGCATGAACCACAATTCGCCGTAGTCGTTGGGATCGACGGGTTCACCGGTGACAATGGCGACGGAGGGCTTGAGGAGAGGTCGAACATAGTTCGATCCTAGGTCGATCCCCTTGTCTGTCAATCCGGTGTTTGTGGAAAAAACCTCGACACCGTATTCCCGGGATAACGCCTCCATCACCTGATGAACGGAATCGGGATTTGAATGAACGAAAGCGATCAACGTTCCCGCCCGAAATGTTCTGTCGGGGAAGTTGAGGGGGCGCAAACTATAGGAGAGGCGAAATCCGCGCTCGAGGAGTTGCCACGCAATCATCGGCGCGGTCAACCGCTCCCACGGAATAAGATAGGCATAAGTCGCCTTCCCTCCGATGATGCTTCCCGAAACAGAGGGGGGTTCCTTGACGGCCGTTACTGCGGCCGGCAACGGAGATTCACTTGAATATGCCTCCAGGCCATACGCAACGGGCAGGCTCCATGCAGACACATCATAGAAGAACGTATCTTGCGCAACGGCAGCCGGCTCCAGAAGCGCGGTGGCGAGCCTGCTGTGCGGCTGTTGAAGCGAGATGAAGAACGTCCCTGGCGGGAATGTCTCCTTTGCCGATTTGCCGGAGAAGAATTTCCTGACGGTTATTTGCGTGGACTGTTGCAGTTTCTGGACCTCAATTCCTTGTTGCAGCAGCAATGTGACGAATTGCGTTGAGCGCGCCGGGTCGGGGGATTCCCTGATGACGTATGATTGGACGGGGCCGGTTCGCTTCAGTCCCGAATCCCAAAAGGCGGCAAAATCTTTCAGCCGTTCCTTCTTGTTCTTCACGGTTGTTTCCAGTGTCGCCATTCCCGATATGAAATGATTGCGCACGCGCTCGCGAAGCGTAAGGACCTCGCCGTTCGGTTTTCGGATTGCCAGGCCTCCCATGGAATGTCCCGCCTGCTCGTAGGTCATCCCGACGGCTCCATTGAACGTCGGCCACGAGTCGCCGTATCCGGGGTAGAAGAGGTCAAACGATTCTCCGGTGTAGTAGGGGATGCCGAACGAATCGAATGCGTCGGCGTTCCCGCGCCCGTAGATCCCACCCCATTTCTTCACCTCTTCGGGAAACTGCGTGTGGATGGGAGGGGTGGCCGGGAAGAAGAAATAGGTGCTCCCATAGCCCATTTCGTGGAAATCGACATGAACGTGCGGCATCCATTGCCGATACAGCTTAAGTCGCGCCTGGGTCTCGATCTGAGTCGCCCATGACCAATCCCTGTTGAGGTCGAAATAGTAGTGATTGACCCGCCCTCCGGGCCAGGGTTCGCTGTGCTCGAGAGCGCTGGGGTTCTGATTTGGCCTTCGTCCCAGAGTCGAATTGACCCATTGGACGTACCTCTCGTGTCCGTCGGGGTTTACCGTCGGATCGAGAAGGATCACCAAGTTGTCCAGGATGGCCTTGGTCCTGGTATCGGTGCCCGCACAGAGCTGATAGGCTGTCATCATTGCAGCTTCGGGCGAGGAAGCCTCGTTTCCATGAACTCCATACGAAAGCCAGACAACCGCCGGCATCGCTTCGATCAGGTCCGTCTTCACTTTCTCGCGATTCGAAAGCCGCGGATCGGCAAGCCTCAGGTTTTCCGAGATGATTTCAGAACGGCGGGCCAGGTGAGCGGGTGAACTGATGACAAAGAGTTGCAGTGGCCGACCTTCATACGTTTTGCCGTACTCGATTCGTTGAATCCTGTCGGAGGATGCAAGCAGTGCCTGGAAATAGCGTTCGAGATTTCGGAAGTCGGAAAAGCGCGTGCCGATCTCATACCCGAGAACGACGTCGGCCTTCGGGACTGCCGGATTGTACGTTGCTCCTCGGAAATACTGCTCCTGGGCGATTGCGGCGCTTGTGAGAAAGAGAAACACTGCAGAAAAGATTCTCATGCCGATCCTCTTGTCATTCGTTTGGTGATTGGAATGTACGCGAAATAGCCCGAGATGCAACGATTGATTTTTCCCTTCGTTTTATGTACGTTTGAAAAACCCTTATCAAGGAGATCGTTGCGTTATGTCTCACCCATCCCATGTCTCGTTGAAAGATTTCTCGCTCACGAGTGACCGGGCGGTCGCGCAGGCTTTTTGGATGCTGACCCTTGCCTTGCTAACCGCCGTGGGCGCTCAAATAGAAATTCCTCATGTCCCTGTTCCATTTACGCTCCAGACGTTCTTTGTATTGCTTGCCGGAGGCGTTCTTGGAAAGAGGAATGGCTTCATCAGCATGTCGTTGTACCTCTTCCTTGGAGTCGTCGGGTTTCCGGTATTCTCCTCGGGCGGATTCGGGCTGGCGAAGCTCCTGGGTCCCACGGGAGGATACCTGCTTTCTTTCCCCGTTGCAGCGTTTCTTATCGGTTACGGAATCAGCCTTCGTCGTTCTGTGCCGTGGACGGCATTATGGATGTTCATGGGCCTTTTTGTGATATTCTGTTTCGGCACCCTGCAGCTGGCTCTCGTGACGGGACTGTCGCAGAGCGATGCTCTCAGCTCAGGTTTTCTGATTTTCTCGTGGTGGGATTTGACGAAACTGGTCGCCGCAACTGCCATTGTCAGCGAATTCAGACGGAGAAGTCAGAAAGTCGGATAACCGGTTGCGTGTGCATGAAACTTGATGCACGACAAATTCGTTTGATACACTCAAAGGGAGGAATCCGGTAAAGGTTGCGAAGATGCACCAAGTGAAGGAGAATGACTATGGCACAGGGTCAGGTAATCAGGCGGCCAGGCGATCTTTACTTTTGCCCGGAGGGTGATGTTACAAGGATTGTCGGGCGAAGGGATTTTCCTCAGTGGAAGAAGGAGAAAATTCGGTCCCTTCATGCGCTCGACAAACGCTGGAATCTTGTTCTGCTCCTTCACTACTCTTTCTGGATAGGTTCTGCAGTGCTGGCAATCAGCAGTGAGGGGATAGCACTCAGTGTTGTCGGCTACCTCATCGGGGGGTTGTCGTTAAGCACTCTTTCCGTTCTCTCTCACGAGTCTTCTCACAATTTGATGACACGCAATCCCGCCATCGATCGATGGTTGGGATTCATTTGCGGAATACCCATTCTCTTTTCCGCAAAAGGTTATCGCATCATGCATCCGCTCCACCACAAGTATCTCCGAAGCGCGGATGATCCGGACGATATCGAAAATGTTGTCAAGGACACCTTCCTGTTGCGATGGGTCTACATTGTCGTCTTCTTCTTCTCCATTTACCTGTATCTCATTATGGTTCCGGCGAATGCCGTGCGAAAGTCACGGCTCGGGGAAGGACTTGGCGTCATCATTGAGATGATTGCGATGGTGGGGATTGTGGCGACGGGCTGGATCTTCCTACCCGTGCAATGGATGGTCGAGGGCTGGCTCATGCCCCTCCTTGTCGCCGGGCAAGTGGCCAATCTCAGGGGAATTGCGGAGCACGGGATGACGACTGGAGGAAATGAATTGACCAATGCACGAACGGTCGCAACCAATCCGGTTCTTTCATTCCTTATGTGCAACATCAACTTTCACATCGAACATCATCTCTATCCGGGAGTGCCATGGTACAATCTCCCAAAGGTTCACGCGCTGCTGCAGGACGAATATCGGGCGGCAGGATCGTCAGTCTACACTTCCTACTTCGATTTTCTCGGCGACGTCGCCCGCGCTCTGGTTCAGGGAGTGATTTCCAACAGAAGGCTTGTTCCGGAGCATATCCGCGAACATGTTTGCGTCTAGACGCGAGCGAGGTACGTTCGGAGGCCCGGCGACGGGCCTTTTTTTTGTGCCAGAACGGGAAAGAGTGGAGGTGAGGCTACGCTGTGATGCGGTAGTTGCTCAGTCCCCAGTAGGTTTCAACGATGGAGACTTTGAGGACAGTTGCAATGGGAATGGCGACAAGCATTCCGGCGACGCCCATCAGCTCATTGCCGACCAGCAGAACGAGGATGACCGTCAACGGATGCATATCGACTGTCTTGGCGAAACAGAGAGGCTGTACGACAATGTTGTCGATCGCCTGAATGGCGACAGAGAGTACGATGATCGGAACAAGCATGCGGAAATCGCCGAACTGCGTCAGGGAGACGAGGAAGGCAGGTACGGCTCCGACGACCGGCCCGAGATACGGAACGAGGTTCGCGATACCCGCGACCGTTCCGATGAGGATCGGGTAGTCGACCCCGATGAGCCACAGACCTGCAATGCTCAGAACGCCGATGATGATGGAATCGAGAATCCAACCGCGCAGGTAGCCTACGAGGTCACGTTCGATCTTGTTCAGGACGTTCAGCGACATCTCGAAATATTTGTTGGGGACACGTTGGATCAGGTTCTTGAGAGCGGCATCTCCTTCGGCGAGGACGAAATAGGTGACAAAGGGGATGATCGCGAAAATCGCTATCAGGGAAAAAACATCTTCGACCGCCGCGCCGATCGATTCGGTGACCGTTGAGATCATGGCGTTTGCTTTGAGAGAGGCCGTGGTCGGGTCAACAAATGGAATGTGTTTCGCAAGGTCCTGCGCCGCCTCGTTCAGCTTGACCTGAAACGGAAAGTTCCTGAACTGCTCGTACAGGAGCTGTGCCCGTTCGATAAGGACCGGCACGAGTTTCATCGAGGCGAGAACTACAGACCCTCCGCCGAGGACGAAGACACAGAGTATGGCGATGCTTCTGCGCAGTCCGAGGCGGAATTCGAGAAACTTCACCAGCGGTTTGAGGATGAACGCAAGGAGAGCAGACAGGAGCAATGCAAGGACAAGCGAAGGAACGAACGACGCGATCCAAAAACATCCCAGCAGAATTGAAACAAGGAGAGCAACTTTGCGAATGGGGCGGTTGCCGATGAAGGGCTGCATTGTCAGGAGAGGACCGTCCGAACCGCTTTGAGTGCAACTTCGGTCGGGAAGCCGCGGCGAAGCAGATAATCGACCAACCGTTTTCGTTTTCTTGTTTCGTCGAGTTTTTCAAGAGCAGGAGCGGCGATTCTCAATCTCTTCTCGGCTGCCTGTCGGGCGGCCATTTCCTGATCATCGTCGGAGATGTACTCTTTGAACACTTTCTCAACGAGGTGGCTTGAAATTCCCTTTTCGTAGAGTGCCCGCCGCATCCATGCCTTTCCGACATATTTCCGCTTCAGACGGTCACGGACGAAAAGCCGGGCAAATTCGATATCGTTGATCATTCCGTTCTTCTGAAGATGCTGGACGACCTTCTTGCCTAAATCGGGCGAGTACCCTTTGCGGCGCAGATGATCAAGGACCTCTTTTGAGCTTCTCGGCCTGTAGGAGATATAGTTCAGGGCAAACTGGTGGGCGCGGTAAAATGCCTCAGAAGTCGAGAGTTTCTCGACGGTCTGGTCGTCGATGCGGTCGCCGGTCTTGAGGCCGAATCGGACAAGGACCTCATCGCTAAGGTCGAAGGCGAGGGCCCCGTCGACATACACGGAAAAGACCGGCTGTCGTGCTTTTTTTCTGAGAATCTTCGTTATGTACAAGAGGTGTTGCCTAGGATTTTGTCGCCCGTTTGGATGCCGTGGGCGCGGGTTCAGCCTTCGCTGCGGGAGGGGCAGCAGGTTCGTCAGCCGTTAAACCAAGTTTCCTGCGAAGCGTTGAATCAATTTCTTTTGCCGTGTCGGCATTGGCCTGGAGGAAGGCCTTGACCGCATCGCGTCCCTGGCCCAATCTGTCTCCTTTGTAGGAGAACCAGGAGCCGCTTTTTTCAATAATCCCCTGATCGACTCCGGCGTCGATGAGATCTCCGAGCCTTGATATTCCCTCATTGTAGAGAATGTCGAACTGGGCCTCTTTGAACGGCGGGGCCACCTTGTTCTTTACAACCTTCACTCGTGTTCTGTTTCCGATGACACTCTGGGCGTCTTTGATCGCTTCGATCCTTCTGACATCGAGACGCACGGATGCATAGAATTTGAGAGCGTTCCCGCCGGTGGTCGTCTCGGGATTTCCGAACATGATCCCGATCTTCTGTCTGAGCTGGTTCGTAAAAATGACGCTCGTCTTCGATTTGCTGATGGCCGAAGTCAGTTTCCTCAGTGCCTGAGACATGAGACGGGCCTGTACGCCCATCGAAGGATCGCCCATCTCTCCTTCGATCTCGGCCCTTGGGGTCAATGCAGCGACAGAATCAATCACGATGACGTCAAGTGCGCCGCTTCGAACTAGTGTCTCGACAATCTCGAGTGCCTGTTCTCCGAATTCCGGTTGTGACAGGAGGAGGTTGTTGACATCGACGCCGAGTTTCTTGCTGTACGCAATGTCGAGTGCATGTTCTGCATCAATGAAGGCCGCAACGCCGCCATTGCGCTGTGCCTCAGCAATGATATGAAGACAAAGGGTGGTCTTACCGGATGATTCAGGTCCAAAGATCTCGATCACTCTTCCTCTCGGTACGCCGCCGATCCCGAGCGCGAAGTCGAGCGAGATCGATCCGGTGGAGATCACATCGATCTTGGCAATGGGGCCCTCGTTGAGACGCATGATGGAGCCTTTGCCGTGCTGTTTCTCGATTTGATCTATCGCGATCTTGAGCGCTTGGAGGCGGGCTTCTTTGGAACTTATTTCTGACATGAATATCCTTGTTACAGGTTGAGAGGAATGTGTGAAAGAACCGAGTAGCGTGATCCTGTCGGGTGCAGATCGCTCTTCATGAGGAGAAGCTCTGAGCAGTGCGCAACGACCGGTTCAAAGGTAAGTGTTTTTGCACTTGCTGTCAAGAGATTGATGCCTCGCGAACCTTTCACGCGACCGATGGTGACATGAGGATGAAATGGTCTCTCGTCATCCGCGATTGAAAACGTTCGTGTCACCTCCTCGACATCACGGTGAAGTTGAACCAACGCAAGATTTTTTGAAGTGCCGATCCAGTACACTCGCGGACGGTCCAGCGACGGGAAAGCTCCGATCCCCTCATACGCATACTGGAACAAAGAAATTCTTCCCGCTTTCTCCTCAAGCCTTCGGGCAAGCATCTGTACATCGGTTTCCTCGGTCGCACCAAGAAATTTCAACGTGATGTGAAGCTTTTCAGTGTGTTCCCACTTTACGTCTGAGGAAATACTTTGAAGATTCGTAATAACTTCAGCGATCCGGTTAAGAACTTGAGGGGGGGTGCGGACGGCGATGAAACATCGAATGCGGGACATGCGACGCGACTACTCGATTTTGAGAAGTTTTCGCCGTACCAGTTCAAGTGCGGCCTGAGAAGCGCGCTCCTTGAAACGCCTTCGGTTGTTTCCGAAATTAAATTTCATGGCGAATGTTGTTTGTTTGTCGGAAAAACCGATCCAGAGAAGCCCCACCGGCTTTTCGTCAGTCCCCCCCGAAGGGCCCGCAATGCCGGTGGTGGAAACCCCAATGTCCGTTCCCGATTGCTTGCGAATCCCTTCTGCGAGGGCTTCGGCGACTTCTCGGCTGACAGCGCCATGCTCTGCAAGGATCTCTTCCGGCATACCAACTCGTGCAATCTTCGATTCATTGCTATAGACAACATCTCCATGGAGGAAGTATGCTGAACTTCCGGGAACATCTGTCAACCTGTCCATAATAAGCCCCCCCGTGCAGGATTCCGCAACCGCAATGGTCATCCTCCTCTCTATTAAAAGCCTTCCAACAATGTCTTCCAGTTCTTCTTTCTCCATCCCGTAAATGTACTTATGAGCCTTTGCTCGAAGCTTCGCTTCAACGTCAGAAAGAGCTCGATCAGCATCGGCGGCCGACGAGGAGCTTACCGAAATCCGCAATCGAACACCCAACGGGCTCGGCAGGAATGCCAGTGTTATGCCGGAACCCGGTGAAAACAGGGCTCCGACGTCGCCAATCCTTTCTGCAAGCAGAGATTCCGCGATTCCTGTTGTCTTGAGTGTCCTGTGCCGGACGACGATGCCCTTCACCTTGAGCGAAAAGTGAGGAAGGACGAAATTCTCCATCATGGCGGTCATTTCAAACGGCACGCCCGGCATGACGACCATCGTTTTCCCCTCCTTTTCGAACAAATAACCTGGGGCCGTCCCCTGAGTGTTTTGAATGACAGTACACCCGTTGGGGACCAGAGCCTGCTGTTCATTCAAAGTCGTGACAGGCAATCCGCGCGAACCGAAGAGTCGTTTCACGTTCTCCAGGGCCTCTTCGTTCTTCACGAGGTTGGTGTCAAAGAACTTGCAGACAACGCTTCGTGTGATATCGTCGTGGGTGGGACCTAAACCGCCAGTGACCACTGCGATGTCGTGTGATTTCCATACTTCTTTGAAACTCCCGAGTATCTCTGACTCCCGGTCTCCAACCGTCGTCATTCGGGTAACGGAGATTCCCACAGTGTTCAATTGCTCTGCAATGTATGCCTGATTTGTGTTGACGACCTGTCCAATCAGCAATTCATCGCCAATGGAAATTATTTCAGCATTCATCAGAGAAAGGGGATATTGTCAAAAATTCCGAGACGGAGGAGAACATGGAGAATGATGTTCGTGTACAAAGCGGATATGGCATCGTCCATCATGACGCCAAATCCGCCGGTGGCCTTGTCAAATGAGCGGGCCGGCCAGGGTTTCACGATGTCCATGATTCTGAAGATGAAGAAAGCCGCCACTCCAATCGGGAGACTTTTGGGGAGAAAAATGAGGGAGAGCCATGCACCCAGTACTTCGTCAATCGTCACTTCGGCGGGATCATGGCCGTATCGCTTCTCCATGATTTCTGCGGCCTTGATTCCTAGAATGAAAACAAGAAACGAAGCAGAGAGGATAACGGGGGGAGCCTCAAAGCCTGGAATCGCGTAGATCGCGAGCCCGACAAGAGTGCCAATGGTCCCGGAGGCGACGGGGGAATAGCCGCTGAAAAGGCCCGATCCAAATGCCTTGACGAGCAACGGCACGCGGATGTCCGGGTTTGCATCCGCAGGAGCGTCGTTAGGATTCTGTGACCCGGTTTGAAAAATCATAGAGCTCGCGAATCGTTTTTCGGTTTTCGATCAGATACGAGATGCCGGTCCACATTGTAATAACGGCAATAAGGACGGAAAGTACATAGAGAAGGGAGTAGTCGAGAAGCCGGTCAATGGTGGGACCGTATTGCACGCGATAAGACTCCGTGTTATTCGCCACATAGAGAATCATGATGTAATAGATGACAACGAACTGGAGAAAGGTTTTTGTCTTGGCGAATTTTGACGTGTCAAAGCGCTTTCCTTTGTACTCGGAATATGATCTGAGGATTGTGATGGCGAAGTCCCTGAAAACAATGAGCCAGATTGGCCATGCCGGAACGAGGCCGAGCGTAACGAAGGAGAGAAGAGCAGAAGAGGTGACCACCTTGTCTGCGAGGGGGTCCAAAAAGGCTCCCCATTTCGTCACATACCCCCAGCGTCGTGCAACCCAACCATCGTACCAGTCTGTGAGGAGGGCGATGAAAAAGACGATGAGGGAGAGCTGCTGAAACAAAGCGTTGCCGGAAAAGAGAAAAGCCAGGAACACAGGAGTCAAAAGTATCCTGAGGATCGTAAGCTGGTTGGGTGGTGAGAAGGAGATCTTCATGTCCGGCGGGGCTCGAAAGATCCTAAGATGGTTTTCAACAAAAAAATCCCGCAAGGAGGGCGGGATTTTTGAAAGTGTGAAAAGCGAGAAGTCTAGGCAGCTTTCCGAACTTTACCTGATTTGATGCAGTTCGTGCAAACGGTGATGCGACGCACGCTGCCCTCCACGACGGCCCGCACCCGCTGCAAATTGGGAAGGAACCGACGGGGGGTCCGGTTGTGGGCGTGGCTCACGTGATTCCCCGCCATGGGTTTCTTTCCGCAGACTTCACAAATCCTTGCCATACTCTTGCTCCGTGTAACAGTGAATCGACAAAATTGGTTTGTAAATATAAACACAAAAAACGACAGAGGCAACAGAGGAGTGCCTCCCTCTGAAGACAAGAATGTCCTCCCGGCAATTCACACCCGGCGTTGCGGGAGGCAGGTTTTTTGGTTATTATTGCACAATGACCTGTATCCTGGGAATCGAAACCTCCTGCGATGAGACTTCTGCGGCCGTCGTCAAAGACGGAAGACTTCTCAGCAACATTACCCGCACCCAACTCTTTCATTCGAAATACGGCGGGGTTGTGCCCGAACTTGCATCCCGCGCTCATCAGCGACTCATCATTCCCATCGTGTCTGAAGCTCTTTCAGTATCGGGCTTGCGCAAAGAAGACCTCACGGGAATTGCAGCTGTTCACGGCCCCGGATTGATCGGCTCTATTCTGGTTGGCTTGAGTTTCGGCAAAGCGATGGCTATGGGCCTCGGGATCCCGTTCATCGGCGTCAACCACATGGAGGCACACATTCTCTCCAATCTGATAGAACCGGATCGCCCCGTATTCCCGTTTGTCAACCTTACCGTTTCGGGCGGACATACCCAGCTGGTTCTCGTGAAGTCTCCCCTTGAATATCGGCAGCTCGGAGAGACGAGGGATGATGCGGCGGGGGAGGCCTTT
>Ga0209002_10000277_pt1 | contig 39293 bp, 28 predicted proteins | sample Rifsed16ft2_FD_184010 | JGI IMG/M metagenome (GOLD analysis project Ga0209002, IMG submission 184010) | Soil microbial communities from Rifle, Colorado, USA - sediment 16ft 2 (version 2) | ecosystem: Environmental > Terrestrial > Deep subsurface > Rock core/Sediment | place: Rifle, Colorado...
TCAGAAGAAGAGTCGAAAAGGTCAACGCCTATTCCATCAACATCGACCTTAATAGATCTATTGGCATCGGAGAGGAGCTGTTCTACGGCGTTGAGGCTGTGTACGACGACGTGAACTCGAGAGGCACAGATGAAGACATCAGAACCAGAGCTGTCCTGAATGGCCCGGCACGGTATCCTCAATCGACATGGTCATCGTATGCCGCCTACGTTTCCTATCGTCACAGGTTTTCCAGTAAGTTTCTTGGGCAGATCGGCGCGCGCTACAACCGTCACCTGTTGACCGCGCAGTTTGATACGACGTTCTACCCTTTTCCATACACCGAAACAGAGATATCCGACGGCTCCCTGACCGGCAGTCTTGGACTCGTGTATCACCCCACAAACGAATGGTCGTTGAGCGCCAGTTTCTCGACCGGTTTTCGTTCCCCCAACGTGGACGATATGGGAAAAGTTTTTGACTCCGAACCGGGGTTCGTTATTGTACCGAATCCCAATTTGAGGGCCGAGTATGCCTACAATGCCGAAATAGGAGCAGCGAGGATGATCGGTGACGCGGTGAAAATCGACATTGCGGCGTACTACACATTGCTGAAAGACGCCCTTGTCAGGCGCGATTTCACCTTGAGCGGCTTGGATAGTATCATGTATGACGGAACCTTGAGTCGGGTGCAAGCAGTGCAAAATGCGGCTCACGCGTTTGTTTACGGTGTTCAGACCGGAATTGAAGTAAAACCCTCTTCCGGTTTCGGTTTCACATCTCACCTCAATTACCAAATAGGTGAAGAGGAACTCGACGACGGCACTGCGAGTCCCTCCCGTCATTTGGCGCCTTGGTTTGGGTCTTCGCACCTGACCTATTCATCGCAGAAGATGGTTCTTGATCTTTATGCAATCTACAACGGGGAGAAGAGTTATGGCAAACTTCCGGAGGAGGAACGGCAGAAGGCCTATCTCTACGCCGTGGATTCACAGGGAAGGCCCTATTCTCCCGCGTGGTACACGCTGAACTTCAAAGCTATGATCCAGATTTCGGATATCTTCTCCGTGAGCGGAGGCGTGGAGAATATCACCGACCGCCGATACAAACCTTACAGTTCCGGGATTGCGGCACCAGGCAGGAATTTTGTTCTGTCATTCAAAGCCGCTGATCGATAGCGCTCAATCACATAGGAAAGAACTATGACAAGGATTCGCTTTCTTTTGCCCTGCGTTCTCGTTGTTTCGGCGATGCCCCTCTCCGGGCAATCCGTCGAGACCGCCAGGGTCCAGCATGAACGGGCAGATCTCCGAAGACACTTCGCAGATCACAAGGCAACAGGAACATTCGTCCTGTATGCAGTCAAAGCGGATAGCTGCATGCGATATAATCCCGAGAGGGCGAAAAGACGCTTTCTCCCCGCTTCAACCTTCAAGATCTTCAATACCATGGCCGCACTGGAAGCGGAATCAATCCAGGATGACACAACCATCCTGGAATGGGACGGTGTTGAACGCCCCGTGAGCGGATGGAATCAGGATCAGGATATGCGGACGGCGTTTCGGAACTCAACGGTCTGGTTCTACCAGGAACTGGCGCGGCGAACGGGCGAGGACCAATTGCGCGAGATGATGGAACGCGAGCACTACGGGAATGCGAGTGTTTCGGGAGGCGTTGATGCTTTCTGGCTCAACGGCGGCCTGAGGATTTCTGCCGACGAGCAAATCAGTTTTCTAACAAAGCTCCACCGCCGCACTCTTGGTTTTCCCGTTCACGCACAGGGGACCGTCCATAGGATCATGTTCCTCGAGGAAAGATCCGGCTCCACGCTTCGCGGAAAGACCGGATGGACCGAGCAGGACGGAAACCAGATCGGTTGGTTTGTCGGGTTTGTCGAACGGAAGGATGAGGTGTATGTCTATGCCCTCAATCTTGAAAGCCCCGATCCTGATTTCCCGATGCGAAATGCGCGCGAGGGGATACTCAGGGGGATACTGGGAGAACTGCATCTTTTTGAACAATAGGTCACGCACAATGGCAAAAACGCAGAGAGAAATCAACAGAGAATACAAAGAGCGGCCGAAGCCGGCAGGTGTTTATCTGATCAAGAATATCGCAAACGGCAGGGTCTTTCTGGGAAGCAGCTTGAATCTTGAAGGACCACTCAACAGTCACAGGTTCAAGCTCATGAGCGGACGGCATCCCAACGAAGCACTCCAGAAAGACTGGAATGAATTCGGCCCCGACAAATTCACCTTCGAGATTCTTGAAGTCATAAAGGTGAAGGACGATCCCGATTTCAATCTCAAGGATGAGCTGACCCTGCTGGAAATGATCTGGCTCGAGAAGTTGAAGCCGTACGGGGAGCAAGGCTACAACAAATAGACCCATCTCCCTTTCCCCCTTCTCCCCTGCTCCTCCGCTGTATCACTCCACCTTGACATCCATCTATTCCCTCCGTATTATTTCAAGCCCGGCTTTCGTGGGGAGAATCGGGCAGAAGACCTTCCGATTATGATGCCCTCCGTACCCGCAAGCGACACGTGGGAAAATGCCTCTGAGCGTATTGATCAAGCCCTGGCAGGTGAAGAGGCTCGGGCCGAGAAATTTGCTAACTATGCGCGTCTCGTGGTGCTTTTCATTTTCACCGTCGTGATGCTTCTTAACGTTGCCGCTCTCTCCTTCGAGGCAACCCTGATGAACGGCTCTGCACTTTTCATCGGCTACGCTTACGGATTGGGAGTCTTTCTCGGAATACGCCGTCGCGGCTACTATCCGATGATGAAGTATTTGACCTCTTCAATCGACATTCTTCTGCTCTTCGTCCTGCTTTTCCTGTATACGACTATCGAAATCCCTGCGGTCGCACTTAAGAATTATGTGTTCTATGCTTTGTTTCCCCTCCTGGCGCTCACAGTATTTCGTTACGATCGGCGTCTTACCCTCGCTGCGGGCGGACTGGCTTTCGCACTCTACCTTTTCCTCGTTATCTATCTCCATTTGTCGGGCCGCGTCGTTTTCACATCCGGCGGATACGAGAAAGAACTCTTTAGCGCCGACGTGACCTATGTTGGGCAACTGACGAAAGTGCTCATTCTTGGCGGGTACGTAGTCCTTCTCACTTTCCTTGCACAATACTCAAGACACGTGCTTGTGAAACTTGTCAGAAATGAATCCAACCTTCGCTACCAGAAGGAATTGTCCGAGTGGGAATTGAGGGTTGCCTCCGAAGTACAGGCAACGCTCCTCCCCCGAACATTCCCCCAGATCGAAGGACTCGATTGCTACGCGACGGTGCAACAGGGCAGGTACGTTGGCGGAGATTATTGCGATGTTCTGTCATTGGGTGATCACAGGATTCTGATGGTCACAGCTGATGTTTCCGGAAAGGGAATCCCGGCTGCGTTGATTATGGCTGAGGTACGTGCGTCGATTCAACTTCTGGCTCAGACAAATGTTGATTTGGAAGCCCTTACGAAACGATTGAACAGCCTTCTCTATGAGAGCACGACAAGAAAGGATTACGTCACGTTTTTCGTCGCCGCAATAGACGCGGCCCGTGGAGTTCTGCAGTATGTCAATGCCGGACATCCGCCGCCACTGGTCTGCACGGGAGGAACGATTCGCCCGCTTTCACAACGGACAATAGCTCTCGGTCTCAGTTCTTCTCTGCCTCAGTTGAACGCGACCGAGCTCGAGTTTTCCCCTGGGAGCATCATTGTCGCTTACACCGACGGCCTTCTTGAACAAACGAACCCTGAGGGAGAACAATTCGGTGATTCGCGCCTACGGCAATTCATTCAGGCACATGGGGGCTTCGACGCCCGATCATTTGTCGAAGCATTGTTAAATGAACTCAGAGAATTCGGGAAAGGCGGACAATTTAGCGACGACGTGGCCATTATTGCTGTCAGAATCTCAGGAAGCACCGTTCCTCAGCAATAGAAACAAATGACAACAGCCTTTCAATATCGGCCCTTGGGAAGAACGGGAATGGTCGTCTCGCCGCTGGGGCTCTCCGCCTCCTATTACCCGGGAAGAAAGGCAGTCTACGCTGCTGCCGAGGCGGGTGTCAACCTCTTCTTCGCTTTTGGTGTTGACGTTCAGATGATACGAGCGTTGCGACTACTGATGCCATCCCGCCGCGACGAATTCGTTCTCGTTACCGGGGCGTACAATTACATTTGGTGGGCACAGGATGTCAGGAAGGTCCTGGAAAAGCGCTTGAAGCAGTTCAAGACGGATTACATCGATATCTTTCTCTTCATGGGTGTCATGAAACCGGTGGAGTTTCCACAGCGCGTCCAGGATCAATTGCGCAAGCTCAAAGAAGAGGGAAAAGTCAGGGCCATCGGAATTTCATGTCATGACCGTGCCTTCCTCGGAACACTTGCCGCAAGCGGGTCTCTCGATACATTGATGCTTCGCTACAATGCTGCCCATCGCGGAGCGGAACGCGACATCTTTCCCCACCTCTCGGCGCATAATCCCGGTACAATTTGCTACACTGCCACGCGATGGAGGGCTCTTCTGCGGCGGCCCAAGACCTGGCCAAAGGGTGCACGAATTCCGACAGGCGGAGAATGTTATCGGTTTGCTCTCTCCAATCCTTATGTTCACACTGTGCTGACGGCTCCGCGAAGCGAACGCGAGCTGAGGGAGAATATCGCCGCGGTACAGTTAGGCCCGCTCAATGAAGAGGATATGACGTTCATGCAAGAGTTCGGTGACGCAGTGTATAAGCAGAAGAAATGGTTCATGTAGGATCGGCAGGCACAAATGGAGCCACGGCCTTTGATTGACCCGGCACAAAAAGGGATGCATTCCACCATTATCGGCATTATTGCGAATGCTCTTCTTGCTGCGACCAAAGGCATCGCGGGGTACTTGGGAAATTCCTACGCACTCATCGCCGATGCCATCGAATCAACGACCGATATCATGAGTTCTCTCATTGTCTGGGGAGGACTGAAGATCTCCTCCCGGCCGCCCGATGCGGATCACCCGTACGGTCACGGCAAAGCTGAACCGATCGCTGCATCGATTGTCGGGCTTGCCCTTATTGCCGCAGCCATCGGGATTGCAGTGGAGAGTATTCGCGAAATCATCACTCCCCACCATTCCCCGGCTCCGTTCACTCTTGCTGTCCTTGTCGTTGTTGTCGCAACAAAAGAAGCTCTTTTCCGGTTTGTGTTTAAAGTGGGAAAAAGCGTCAACAGTACCGCTGTTAAAAGCGATGCGTGGCATCATCGGAGCGATGCGATTACCTCTTCAGCCGCCTTCATTGGGATCTCCGTCGCGCTTGTCGGAGGCGGGGGATATGAGAGCGCGGACGATTGGGCAGCTCTCTTTGCCTCCGTCATTATCTTGTTCAACGCATATCGAATCCTTCGCCCCGCCGTCAATGAGGTCATGGATGCCGCCCCGCCTGCGACGATGGAACGGGCCGTCAGAAAGGTCGCCCAGGACGTTGAGGGGGTGGTCGCACTTGAAAAATGTTTTATTCGCAAAATGGGATTCTCATATTACATTGATCTGCACGTCACGGTGGACGGGAAGATTTCCGTCCGAAAGGGGCATGACATTGCGCGTCGTGTGAAAGAGGCGCTGCGTCAATCGAATCCCGCCGTTGCTGAGGTTCTCATCCATATAGAGCCGTCTGACTTGATGAAAGAATAACTCGCTCAAGGATCTCCCGGCAATCTGCGCTTGCATGATATTCCCATCGGAGAATGCTCATGAAATCACTTCTACCAGTTCTTTGCCTCTCCTTCTTCCTCGCGGCGTCCCTCGTTGCCCAGGAGGAAACGCTGCTCGACATGGATGAAATCGAACACGGCGGATACGGAGCCGTTGTGGTGAAGTTCGCTTCCATGAACAACCAGTTTGCCCTCCTTGTGGGAGGCCGCGGCGGATGGATCATCAACCATGCCTTCTCCCTGGGCTTCGCCGGTTACGGACTCGTCAACGATATTCCGTCATATGTGGTGGGACCATTCGGAGAGCGTTACATGGATTTCGGGTACGGGGGGCTGGACCTGGAATACGTTTTCAACTCTGATCGCCTGATTCATCTTTCCATCCATACCCTGGTCGGGGGCGGAGCTATCGGTTACCGCGGGATGGCAGGCCCCACCTGGGATCCCGATTCGCCACACATGGACGATGGGATTTTCGTCGTTGAACCCGGCATGAATCTCGATCTGAACGTCATCCGTTGGTTCCGCCTCAGCGCCGGTGCAAGTTTTCGATTCGTTCGCGGGACATCTTCGGGAATTTCCACGAACAAAGATCTCAGCGGGCCCTCGGCGCAGCTGACATTCAGGTTCGGAGATTTCTAAGGGCCTGCGCACCCCCTTGAGATCCGTCTTCCAGAATCTTTTTGTGACATTTACGATATTGGGGGATGAGGTCTCCTGCCCGACAACTGACATTTTCGGCCACTTTGGAGAAGTCCAAAAGCAAGCTCTGGGGAAGTCAGATCAGAGTACCGAAGGATGCCGTCTCCAAACTCATCGAGAAGAGCTCGCGCCGCGTATTCTGCTCCCTCAATGGCGAGCCGGAGTATCAGTGTGCACTGCTCCCTGTGGGAAATGCAACGTACGTTATTTCAGTGAACAGGAATTTGCTGAAAGCCCTTCGACTGAGCGTGGGGCAGAAGGTCACGGTCGGACTACGAAAGGATGAAAGCCAGTACGGTCTACCGATGCCGGAGGAGTTTGCGGAGTTGTTGAGGCAGGACAAAGAGGGAGACAGGTTGATACACGCGTTAACACCGGGTAAACTTCGCACGTTGCTTTACATCGCAGGAAGAGGAAAAGATGCCGACCAGCGGATAGGGCGCTCGATTATCATTGTGAAGCACTTGAAGGAAAATGCAGGGAAGATCAATTACAGACAATTAGGGGAAATGTTGAGGAAAGGCATAGCAAAATAGTTACGGGTTACGAGTTCCGGGTTTCGAGTTCGGGTATGCGCAAGGTTGGTTTCAAGGTTCAAGCTTCAGGTTTTACGTAGCAAGGGGATCCTTTTTCTGACTTCTGACTTCTGACTTCTGACTTCTGACTTCTGACTTCTGACTTCTCCTAGTTTTTGCCCTCCTCCACCACCACCTCCCACACCTGAATCGGCTCCTCCAGCCCCTTTACCTTTACCGGTTCAAGCCGGCGCGTTTGAACCTGGTCTTTCACCAGCTCGTATGTCCGTTGTGAAATCATGATCCCTTCGACCGGGGCATTCGATTCCAGCCTCTGTGCGAGGTTGACGTCGGACCCCAGAACCGTGTACGACAATCTCCGTTCCGACCCCATGTTTCCGACGACAACCGATCCTGTGTTGATACCAATTCGGATCTTCAACGGGAATTTGCCCTCTGCCTCCCACTTTGCTTTCAATTCCCGCGTCTTCTTCTGCATTTCCCTTGCTGCTTGAACACACCGCACCGCATGATCCGGCTGTACCTCCGGATCGCCGAAGAATACCATCAGGCCGTCGCCAATGAACTTATCGACCGTTCCCTCGTACTTGAAAACGATATCCACCATTGCCCCAAAGTACTCGTTCAACAGTCTCTGGATCTCGTCCGGCGCAAGCGTCGATGAATGGGTAGTAAAGCTCTTGATGTCGCTGAACATGATCGTCAACTCCTTCTTCTGCCCGCCCGCCGTGATCATGTCGGGATTCGCCATAATTCGCTTTACGACAGAAGGGGGAAAATAAGATTCAAAGGAACGCCGCAATGCTTCCTTGTTCTTTTCTTCTGTGAAGTAGTGATAGGCAACGATGGAGAACATGCCGAACACAATAATGAAGACCGACCGAAGGATATTGATGATGACGCCCGACGCAAGGAACAGAGTGCCGGCAATCGCGAGATACCCGAGCAGGAGTCCTATCGTGATCAAGGCAAGAGAGCGGGAGGATACCTGCAGAGCCACAAGATAGAGGACAACGAGAACGAGCAGCTCGATTCCGATCATCGGCAGACCCGTGATCTCATTCAGGAACTGCTCGGAAACGATGCTGTTGACGACGTTTGCATGGAGACCACTGAGCGGGAAATTGTTGTCGGTCGGAACAGGCCCAACATCGGCCGAACCTGTCGCCACTTCAGAAACGACAACGATCTTCCCCTGTAATTCCTCACCCAGAATTTCGAGCTCATCCCGGTCGTCGGAAGCCCGAAGGATGTCCCCGAAATCGTAATGCAGCATACGCGGCCAGGCGCCCACCCAGCTGATCACGACATTGCACTGATCGTCAACCGGAATATGAATGTCATGCGCCTCGCCCCCGGGATGGACAGCGTCTTTCAGAACAATCTCATTGCCTGGATTGACCAGTATCCGGTCGGGGGTAACTCCGAGGTAATTGCAGGCGACGCGAAAGGCAAAGCTCGGATAGTACGAATCGCCGTATCTGACCAGCAGGGGTGCTCTCCGAAACACGCCGTCCCGATCGAACCGAAGGCTCAGGTACCCCAGGCCTTTCGATACTCCTGCGGCTTCAGCCATCGTCGCGGTCGGATTGCTTGCCCAGAACAATCCGTCAGGATTTCCGCTCATCACAACGTTCCAGGAAGTCTGCTCGAGGTACTGCAGGTCGACGGGACGGCCCAAACCTGCTTCGGCAGGTTTTTCGCTCCCCAAATTGAATTTCAATCCGAAGTACGCGTTCCCCGCCTGCATCGTCGCATCGACAAGGGCTTGGTCTTCCGTGGGGTCTTCGCTGACTCTTTTCGGAAAAATATAGTCCCACATTTGCGCCGCGACGCGCATGTCACCAAGATTGCGGATCACCTGAGCATAATGGCCGCGAGAGAAATAGAAATTCTGGAGGCTCTCGATGGTCCTGTCACTCAGGTCGACATGCACCACCGTGGAATCGTACGCCGGCCTGAAAATTTCGGACTCCGAACGAAAAACAAACAGCTGGTCGATGATCTGAGCATTCCAAGGCTGGAAGACTGCGGGGAAAACCCAAAAGAGAAGGTGGACAAACAGAAACGCAGCCACGGCAAGCTGTGCCGTGGCCCATTTCGTGCGGGTATTACTGGTGGTCAATGGTAAAGGTTTTGCTGTAGAAGTTGTTTGCCTTGATGTCTGTGGATATTGTCGCAACATCAGGCCGCTTGGCCTGCTCGGCCTTTCCGACCCCACGGATATTGCCTCCGATGGTGACCGGCCGTTCGGCAAGCGTCGTAAACGTCTTGAATTTTCTCTTAGCGCTTCTGATCTCAGTCAACACCTGGTCCGCAATCGGCCCCTTCTCCTCCTTCTTCGCGGTATTGTAGTTGCCGATGAGGGCCTCCAATTCCACCAAACGCTCGGAGGCAGCTAACAGATAGAACGTCTCTCGTCCCGGGTTCTTATCCAGCTCGAACCAACTCCGCCCCTTCGGGATATAGTAGTTCTTGCCAACTTTGTAGTCACCGGAAAACTGCCGTACATCCTCGGGAAAGAGAAGCGACACCTCACCTTTCGGACTGTGATGCACCAGGTAGACGTAGCATTCCTTCTTCAATTCCACAACCATCTTGATTTCGTCCCCGGTCTTGAGGATTGTATCCCGCGTGATAGGCACAAACTTCTTGTCCTTCCCCACGAGCGCCCCGAATCCCCACGAGAAAGCGACGTTCTCTTCGACGCCCTGTTGTTGTGGTGTGATGAACACGGTCTTGTCCGGAGAGCCGAATCCCGTCAGGAGGAATATCAGAACAACGATTCCGCCCATAGATTTCATAACCTTCTCCCTTCAGTTCATTTGTTGATAACAGACATTGGTAACTCTTTGTCGTACGTTGTCTGGCTTCGCGTGGGATTTTGCGCACCGCGGGTTTTTCGTTTTACCTGCTCCTCGACATATCCCATCATTTCGTTCACTGTTACGATGTAGTCGTTGTTTGTATCAGCGGTACCCTTGAGGCCATCCAACAGGTAGTACGTGAACACTCCGTGGCCTAATTCGGGAAATTCCTGCGAAACCTCTCCGGCAGCGCTGGCCGTAAATACCACCATTCCATCTTTTGCCCTTGCCAGTTCAGCCAGGTACTGGTTAATAGGATTCGAGTTCGTCACATCGAGGCCCCGCGTGGCAACATCGACACTGATGCCGCCGCTGTGGCATGCATCAGACAACACGACAACTTTCTTCGCCTGGATCTGACGCGTGATCACCGTTTGAATATCCCACATCGGGAACGCCGTCGTTCCAAGGCGTGAAGGGTCGGAATCGTACGTGAGCAGATACAGATTCTGCGGCCTCGTTGGGTCGGGCGCCCCGTGGCCTGCAAAATAGATCACAACAAGATCTTTGTCGATTGCCTGCTGGAGGAAATCAATCATCCCGTCACGAAGGTTCGCCAATGTTGCATCGCGGTTGATGAGGATCCGCATATGGTCCTTGTCAAAACTCCCACCCTCGGGAGTCTGGAGAAAAGCCGCAAGCGCCTCGGCATCCTTATCCGCATACGTGAGGGGCGGAATGCCCTTGTTCGCATACTCCGAAACCCCCACGATCACCGCCCAACGCTGCGGCCCGCCTGCTTCCTTGCGCGCACCCGGAGAGTAGCGGGGAGCTTCAGCGACGGCTGCAGAGAACTTCCTGTTCACTCCCACAAGCTTTGTGAATCTCTCGCCCTTCTTGCTCACAACGTTGACGGCAATCTGATTGTACCCGACAATAAGCGGGATTTCTTCCTTCACAATATCCCCGGATCTGATCTTCAACGGCCCGCGGGCTTCCACAAAGTCGACGGTGTTCGCAGAAATCGTATACGATGCCACTTCGAACAACGGCTTGAATTGAACGTCAATCGCCACGCCCTCTGTTTCCGTATTCTCCGGAGGTCCCAGAATCTCAAGCGCCTGGTCCTTTGACAACCGCTGGATGAACAGAGGCTGTACCGTGGCGTTGTTGCTCGCGTCAATCGCTTTTACCTCAATCCTGTTCGCCCCGACAACCGGAAGGTTGATCGTCGCGCGAAATTCCTTTCCTTTGAGCCCTGCTCCCGAAGCCGTCGTGTTCTGAACCTTCGGATCCGTCACCACGGCTTTCTGGTTCCCCACCAGAACTTCTTTGATATCGCTTTCGTCGTACGCCAGTCCCAGCACTTCGTATTGAGTGGCATACTGCCTCGACGGGGCGTCTTCCGAATAGCGGGTGGGGTGGAGAATGGTCAGGGCTGGAGCCGTTGTGTCCGGCGGCCTTTCGAGGACGCGCCATGTGGCAAGGGACCCCTTTGAATCACCGGTCACCATGGCATCCTGCGACGTGAACGCGGCAAAGGTCAACAGGACACCCTGTTCGTGCAGAGTCTTCACGGTCGCAAGCGACCGCGCGTCGGAAACGGTCAGCGTACTGTCCCCTGATGTCGAAGCAATCCATCGCATCTCGGGATCGAATGAGAAGCCGGTGACCGCGCTTCGATGAGGCGTGGCGCCTTTTTGCATAGCCCATGTCTGGGTCTCCCAGAGGCTCAGCGATCCTCTCATCCCTCCCGCAACGAGCGTTTTTCCGTCGGGACTGAAGGCCATTGCCGTCGCCGGCTCGGGGAGCGTCACAACAGTATTCGAGAGGATGAGAGCGGAATCAAGTATCATGAGCTTCCCGGAACTGAGGGAAACGACTCCTTTTTTCCCTTCCTGATGCCACGCGAAACTCGTTATTCGGTCCTCTCCCATCGACAACGAGAGCATTCTTTCGCCCGTCGTTCCGTCAACCACTTTGACGAGGTTGTCCGAACAGGCAAGCACCAGATGCCCCTCTCCATTTATCGCAAAATCGGAGATCCCGGCCGTGTGGCCCGTGAAGGACGATGCCATCGATGGGCTCCCGGGCACCCAATAGTTGATTTGCCCGTCAATGCGGGCAGTTGCCAAAACGCCGTCACGGGTCCAGCGAAGCGAAGAGAGAGCATTGGGAAGAATCGGATAGGAAAACCGCTCTGCCATCGTCTTGAGGTCCAGTATCTTCAACCCCTTGTCGACGGAGGTGACAGCCACAAGAGAGCCTGTTGCGACCCCCCGGACAATCGGGCCTTTGAAGGCCTCCGCTGACCGGACCTTCTGCATATAGATTTCTTGCTGTGCAAAAACCTGCGAGTTTGCAAGGCAGAACGCGATTACGACACTGAAGAGTCTTTTCATAGAAACCTCCCAGAAGACACTAGAAAATATCAGAATTAGCCTTCATGTAGTGTGTCCTCTGTCAATCGGAAATAGTTCAAAGGGAGGAAAGATTGCAGGACGCAGAAAAAATGTTGCATTTTTATGGTTGAATGTCAAGACATTGCGAACATCCATAGAATGACGACTTCAGAGACTTTTGACATTCCCGCCGAAAACCGGACGGAACACATCGATTCCAAGACAGAGTCCTGTATTACCGATCCAGGCAAGATCGAACGTTTATTGCTTCTGCATCACTGTTTTTCTATATTTTTTTTGTTACACAATCCGACCATAGCAGGAGTACCGAAATGAAGTGTACGTCTCTCCTTGTTTGTCTCGCTGCGTTTGTTTCCACACTTTCAGCGCAGGTCCCCTCTGCTCAGGTCAAGATTACTGAAAAGTCCGGATTCCTTGGCATGAGTGGTCCGCGCTTCATCGAACTCAGGTTCAGCAATGAAACGAATCAGCTTCCTTTGACCGACCAAAACGTCAACGCCGGCCAGTATTACTATTTCCTCTCGGTGGCCGTCGGCGACTGGGTCATCGATGCGGATTTCATCGAAGATGACCTTCAGAAGCTTTCCCTTACCCAGGGAGAGCAGAAGTATGCGGTGGAATGGAAAAGCGAATTCAAAGAGGGAGACAGCACACTGCTTCTTGGATTCGGAAAGCAGATCCGTATCGATCAGCCGATACGCATTCTTTTTCAGGAAGAAGAAACCCCCTTCGAAGCAGAGATGAGAATCCCGCCCGACTTCTGGCCGGGATCGAATGCAATGAGGAATCTGGAATCGCAGGCTGGCAGTGCGTTGGCATCTCAAAGCTATAAAGAGGGAATAACTCTCTGCGAACAGATCCTTGCCGAGCGTGCTTTTTCCATCTTCCCGGCCTTTGCCGGGTATCGGGACAAGAGGACATCCGCGTTCTCTTTACTCTTTGACACTCGATGGGCTGCCGTCTCTTCCGCCATGAGAGACGCACAGCTTGGGCTGAAATCCAAAATCGCCGTCATCGATTCGGTTGTTCCCGATTTCCGATATGTTCAGGAGCTTCTCCCAAATGCCGCTCTGGGGATTGCTGGCGACGCGCCTGCGGTATCGCCAATTCTCGAGAAAGCGCGAAATGCCCTTGCATGGTCAAAGACGAAACGAGACTCACTTCAGGCGGCGCTCGACGAAGAGAACGTACGATGGATCTTCAACGGATCGGTTGCCGGAAGAACCGGATTTCTGTACCAAACCATCCTCGAAGCACTTTCATACTCATATTCGTCGCTGGATTTCACCGATACGGCCGCGATTTCTCTTACGGGCACAATTTCAGAAGAGCAGCGGGCGAATCTGGCGAAAAACAACCTCGTCGATTCGTATGAGACATTCATACGAATGGCGAACGATCGCCGCAAGATGGGATTTTCGTTGTTCCCTCCCGACCTCTTACCGAACGTTCAGCGGGACACCGCATCGTTCCGCCTTCCGTTCTACTCCATGCTGAAGGCAGTCGATGATTATTACAGCGGCAACCTGAACGGCGCTCTCAAGGAGATCTTCAAGATTTTCCGGATTTCCTATGACGCGGAGATCTCATCGAGGTACGATCAGATGCGCATCATGATTCAGGTGCGGAGGGGCGAATTCCGGCCAGAGGCGTTGCGCCTTCTCCTCGATGCTGCGGCCAGCGAGCAAACAAATCCCGATGAGGCCGGAGAGAAATACCGGCAGGCGACAATTGTCGCTCCCGATTTCGCCTATGCCTCCTACTCGCTGGGCAAGTATTACATCAGGATGAACGACCCCATTCGGTCTCAGACATTCTTCGAGCGCGCTTATCAGAGTGATTCACTGTATCTCAGCGCGTACCGTGAGGCATACAATCTCTACAGGCGGGTGGGCAATTACAAGCCCATGATCGAAGTTCTGATGAAGGCCCTCGAAAAGGGGAACGATTATTGGGAAACACATTCGAACCTGGGGCTTGCCTACATGGGCGACGGCGACCCTGCCCGGGCAATTCAACAGTATGAGCTCGCCCTGGCCATCAACCCGAGGAGCTATACCACAAGCATTCAGCTCGGCCTCGCCTATCAGACCGTGAAAAACTACCAAAAGGCACGGGAGTATTTCAACAACGCGATCAACCTCGATCCACTGAGGCAGGAGGCAGTTGAGTACCTTTCGAAGCTCAACGAACTGCAGCGATCGGGAAAATAGACGCAAATCCGTCACACCCTCCCCGATACCGCCAGAAGAAGAACGAAAGCGCCCGCTCAGTCGCCCGTTTTTGCATTTCAGGCAATCTCTTCCTATATTTTTACGTCCTCAAATGAAATAACTTTGAGGATTTTTCGTTTATTTGAGATGGCTCGGGAGGCTCACGAACCAGGGGCACGTGGTCCCGCCACACAACGGCGGGATAAACTTCATTGGCGGACCCTGCACGCCGCTCGACAGAGTTCGCAACACAAGAACGAAAGGGTAGATGGCGAAACTGGCAGACGCGCTAGCCTTAGGAGCTAGTGGGGCAACCCATGGGGGTTCGAGTCCCTCTCTACCCACAACCTGCGGCAGGCACGCGCGCCCGTCACAGAGCTCGACGGGTAAACTGGCCTTAGGAGCTAATGGGGTAACCCCTGCCCGACTGGCAGGCGGGCATGGGGGTTCGAGTCCCTCCGTGCCCACCAGGAATTGCAGATTGGAGATTGTAGATTTGTGGACGAACGCGGTTTTTTGGTTTTTGTGAACGAAAGGAGCTTTTGTGGAAGTAACGATCAATACGCTGTCTGATGTAGCGCGGGAAGTGGAAATCGCCGTTACAGCATCGGAAATCCAACCTCATTTTGACAAAGCATATCAGGACTATCGTCCAAAGGTCGAGATCAAGGGATTCCGAAAGGGAAAAGCTCCGATCGAGCTTGTGAAGAAACTCTACGGAGACCTGATCGAGAACGAGACTCTGAACACGGTTGCAAGCGAACTCTATCGTTCCGTGGTAAAAGAAAAGGAGCTTAAGCCGATCGGCGACCCGGTCATTGTCAACATGGACTACAAACGTGGTGAACTATTTCGGTTTAAGGTTCAATATGACATCCGGCCTTCCGTACAATTGAAAGAATACAAAGGAATCGAGGTCGAGAAACCGATCCACACCGTGGGCAATCAGGAGGTCGAAGATGAGATTCTCCGGCTTCGAAAGATGAACAGCACCACCGAGCCTGCCAAGCAGGTCGAAGACACAGAGTTTATTGTTACCGCCCAGGTTCAGGAGCTCGACAAGAGCGGCCTTCCTCTGATCGGCAAGAAATCACAGAACGCGCGGTTTTACCTGGCCGATCCGGAGCTCGAACAACCGATCAGGGATGCGCTGAAGCAGGCGCAGATCGGCGGAGAGTACCGCGTTGCCTTTAAGCATCAGCATGATGAACACACGCACGACGTGGATTTGCTCATCAAGGCGACAAAGATCGAAAAGGTGCTCACCCCGGAGTTCAACGATGAGTTTGTCAAGAAGGTTACAAAGGAGAAGGTGAATGAGACGGATGATTTCCGAAAAGGGCTTCGGGAAGACCTCGAGGCGTACTGGAAGGAAAAAAGCCATCGACAGACCGTGAATTCCGTGGTTGGCGAGATCGTCCGGCGGCATGATTTTCTGGTACCGGAATCGCTCATCAGAGGCATCCTCCAGGGCCTTCTAGAGGATGTGAAGCAGCAGTACAAGGGAAAACTTCCCCCGCAATTCGACAGCGAGAAGTTCTATCAGGAGAATCGGGCATATGCGGTCTACCAGGCCAAGTGGGCATTGATCAGAGAAGAGATCATTCAAGCCGAGAATATCTCGGCCGGGGATCAGGATCTGCTGGAACTCGCAGAGCGCGAATCGGCAAAGATCGGCATCGACAAGGAGCGGCTCATCACGTACTACAAATCGTCCGATCAGATCAAGGACAGGCTGGTGAGCGACAAACTTATCGCCTTTCTGCTTGAGAAGTCCAAAATCAAGGAAGTAGAGCGGCAAGAAATCGCGGAATAACGAAAAGGAATAACCTCTCATGAAGTCTTCGAAGGAAATCTACAACCAGCTTGTCCCCATTGTTGTCGAGCAGACAGGCCGCGGCGAGCGGGCTTACGACATCTTTTCCCGTCTGTTGAAGGAGCGTATCGTGTTCATCGGCACGCCCATCGACGATACGATCGCAAGCCTGGTCATTGCCCAGCTTCTGTTCCTGGAGTCGGAGGATCCCGAGAAGGATATCAATCTGTATATCAACAGCCCGGGCGGGAGCGTGACAGCCGGTCTTGCGATTTATGATACCATGCAGTATATTCGCCCAGATGTTTCAACGATCTGTATCGGGATGGCGGCGAGCATGGCTGCTGTGCTGCTGGCGGGAGGTGCAAAATCAAAGAGGTCAACGCTCCCCAATTCGCGCATCATGATTCACCAGCCGTGGGGCGGCGTGCAGGGAACGGCTTCCGACATCAGCATCCAGGCGGAAGAGATCCTGAAAACCAAGAAGCGGATCAACGAGATTCTCGCTGTGCATACCGGGCGCACCCCCGAACAGCTTCAGAAGGATACCGACCGCGATTACTACCTGTCGGCAGAAGAGGCAAAGAGCTACGGACTCGTTGACAACCTCATGATCAAGCGAACAATCGATTCCAAGAAGGAAAAGTAGGCCCTTTCATGACACAAAAGCCGAAACAGGGCGAAAAGATTACGTGCTCCTTCTGCGGGCGGGCCCCCGAAGAAGTCAACAGCATTATCGCGGGGCCTGATGTCTACATTTGCGACCTCTGCGTCTCGAGCTCGGTCGACATCATTCGGAACAATCTTGCGGCAATACGCGCACGGAAACACACGACGCGCGGAAACCTCACTCCGCCCGAGATCAAGAAGGCGCTCGATGAGTATGTCATCGGCCAGGAACATGCGAAACGGACCCTTGCGGTGGCAGTCTACAACCACTACAAGCGGATCGATTCCAATGAGCACATGCATCATCTCGACGAGGTTGAGATCGAGAAGAGCAACATCCTGATGATCGGTCCGACCGGAACAGGAAAGACCCTGCTCGCACAAACCCTTGCCCGCATCCTCGACGTCCCCTTCGCCATTGCCGACGCCACCACCCTCACAGAAGCAGGATACGTGGGAGACGATGTCGAAACGATCTTGGTCTATCTGCTTCAGAATGCGGATTACAACGTTGAAAAAGCCGAGCGAGGGATTGTCTATATCGATGAGATCGACAAGATTTCACGAAAGAGCGACAGCGCCTCAATTACCCGAGACGTATCCGGAGAAGGCGTTCAGCAAGCCCTTCTGAAGATCCTCGAAGGGACAATCGCCGGCGTGCCCCCGAAGGGCGGCCGGAAACATCCCGAGCAGAGTCTCATCAACATCAACACGAAGAATATTCTGTTTATCTGCGGCGGGGCGTTTGACGGACTCGAAAAGATTATCGAACGCCGAGTGAGCCAGAATCCCGTGGGGTTTGGAGCGGATATCAGAGGAAAGAAGAGCTCCACAAGGGATCACTACCTCTCCCGTGTCGAGCCCGACGACTTGCTGAAATACGGATTGATACCGGAATTCGTGGGACGGCTGCCGGTCACGGCAACGCTCCATTCGCTGAACGAGATTGCCCTGTTCAACATTCTCACCGAACCGCGTAACGCCCTTGTCAAGCAGTATAAGAAACTCTTCCTGATGGAAGGAGTCGAACTGGAGTTCGAAGAGACCGCGCTCAAAGCAGTGGTCGACAGAGCCATGGAGAGAGGAACGGGTGCGCGTGCGCTCAGGTCCATCATCGAAGAGGTGATGCTCGACATCATGTTCCACCTCCCCACGCGTCAGAATGTCTCCAAGTGCATCATCACCAAAGACACCCTCCTGAAGACCAAAGAGCCGGTGTATTTGTACGAGGAGAGAAAGTCCGCGTGAAAAACGATTTACTCATTTATTCATTTTCTCATTGATTCATTTGCCGGCCTCATAATGAGGCAATGATCCAATGAACAAATGAGCCAATCTCAGTAATACACTCCCCTCTCGCTTCCCTGCTTCGTCACTTTGATATCCTGCAATTGAGGCGCCTTGACGCGAATCTCAAGCCTGTAGTACCGGTACGGGCCGAGCGGAACCCACGTAAAATTCATCAGCCAGCAATGCAGATCGCGCGAGATTTGAACACTCGGAGCTGCGAATTGTTTCTGCGCAAGATCGTAGTTGCCGCTCGCCGAGAACTTCCATTTCTCGGTCAAATTGAATGAAAGCTGCGCCTGCAGCGAAACGCTGCGAATCTTGGCACGGGGATCCTGCTGGATCTGCGAGAAGTTGAAGTTCAACGTCAGGTCCCAGGGAATGTCGAAGTCCGGCGTCTCATTCTGATAGAATCCTCCCGTCATGTCAATCCCCTGCACCGCAGTTTCAACTGCCTCCTCGGTAGGCGGGGGCGTCGAACCCTGTTTTCGCTGACCGCTCAACGATGTACCGAGTGAGAACGAGATGGACGTCAGGTCGGCCAGGTATCCCTTTTCCTTCATCAGGAATTTGTCCACCCTTCTTTCCAGTGTCCTGTCAAAGAGATAGAAGCTGTAGACGGTGGTTGCGCTGACATCGAGTATGCGCCCGATGCTCGTTCGATAATTCACGCTGAGATCGCTCAGTTTCCGCTCAGGCGCCCGAAAGTTGTAGCTCAGGCCGGCGCCAACATTCATGAGTTGGATCTTCTGTTCCTTGGCGGTATCACTCTCCTGGTATTTGATCTCAAAAATATTCTGAACGTTCATCGAGGCGTTCAACGCATAGGACCCCAGCGTTGTGCCATAGACCTGCTTGTTGTAGCTGATCGAGACCGTAGGATTCAGCGTATGACGAAACGCCGTGACTCCCCACACATTCGGCTGCATGATACCGTAGAATCGCGTACTGGTGGAAATACCCGCAGAGAGAGATCCCGAAGCCGATCTCGGACGATCGGTGACAAACTCGAGCGTGCTGTCTGCACTGTTCTTGACAGGAGTTCGACTTTCGGTAAACGTGCGATTGTCGGCAAAGTTCAACGAAGGGCTCAGAGTTACCGGCCCCAGTCTCGGAGAGAAGGACAATCCGACGCTCTGATTGAGGTTCTGGGTGTTCGTACGCCGGAATTCTTTTACATCTCCAAACACGCCATCGGCAGTCTTGATGGAATCAACTGTGAGAGAGGTCTTCTTCCTGTGGTTCGTTCCATTCGCCCTGTAGGAAAGTCCGATGGTCTCATACCAGGCCGGGTCCGATCCCGACCCCGATTTTTTTCGGAACGGGAAGAGCGTTCCCTGATTGAATGAGATTGAGGGAAGCGTTTCGCTCAGGTCGTCCGAGACAAGATTCTGATCCCTCAGAACGGCGATCGAGAGAGAGCTGTTGGACCCGGTCCAGGTCTTGCTGAGGGTGGCATTCGACACGATATTCTGGCGCAGAATATCATTGAGGCTCTGGCTGAAATTCCGATAATAGGTACCGCTCGTAAACGTGAAATTGACGTCCGCACGCATCGTCGGATCGATATCCTGGTGATGGGTAATCTGTACGTTGTAGTCCTTTCGCTCCGATCGGTCCGGGTCGCCAATCTCTCCTTCATATCGCCGGTTGATGCCTGCGCTCAGGTTTCCCTCAAAGTTGTATCTCAACTTGTACCGAAGGAGCGAACGATTCGCCCATCCGCCTCGAGTATACCAATCGAATGTCGTGGCAACGTCAAAGTAATCGCTTGCTGCCCAATAATAGCCGAAGTGACTGAAATAGCGTCCGAAGCGTGCGTCTTCACCGTATGCCGGGGCAATGATTCCCGACCGTCGGCCCGATCTGTTCGGAAAAACGCCAAACGGGAGGGCAAAGAGAGGCACGTCGGCGACATAGAAATAGACCGGTTCAGCCACAACAACATCGCGGGGAATGACTTTCATCTTTGGCGAGAGGAAAAAAAAGTGCGGGTGATCGAGACTGCACGTCGTGTACCGGCCGTCTTCCACATAAAGGACATCGGGTGCTACCTTCTTGATTTCGCCTCCGTGGTAATACCCCTCCTCCATTTCCGTTTCCCCGACGCTAATCCTCCCCTTCTTCGTTCGAAAATTGTATCCTATTTCCGTTCCCTCATATTTTTCACCCTCGTCATTCATGACAGGGGCTCCTGTAATCTTCGAGCCTTTGGGATCGGATGTATCCGGTACTCCCTCCGCGTTCAGTGTTGCGTTGTCCCAATTGACGGCAATCCTGTCTGCCTGCAGCCCGATGGCGCGGTATTTGATGTCCCCGGAGCCATACAACCGCATATAGCGTGTACTGAGAGAATAGGTCACCGAATCGCGGGCGTTGTAGACCACCAGCGTGTCGACTCCCGACACGCGCCTGCTTGTATCTGCGACGGCCTGTTGAGCCGATGTGTCAAGCGGTTCCTGGGCGCGAAGCGGGAAAATGCCCGCGACCAGAAGGAATATGAGAAGGGGGATTCTCACAAGAAGAAGGGCGCGAACGGAGGACCTCACAACACCAATCCTGCTGCTCCGAGGATGCCTGCATTGTTGCCGAGTTTGGCGGGAAGAACCTGAATATCCGGACGAAGGGGTTTCAACACATGTCCTTGAACAGATTTCTTGATTGCATCCATGACAACATCGCCGGCTCCAGAGATTCCGCCTCCGATGATGCTGACGCGAAGATCCATAATGTTCATCACGGCTCCCAAAGCAACTCCAAGAAGCATGCCGGCCTCGACGAGGATCTCCCGGGCCAACGCATCTCCGGCCTGGGCGGCACGTGATATGTATACGGGCTCAATCAGGTCCGGGTTTCCGCCTGTATGCTCGAGAATTTTAGAAGAGGGATGGGACTTGAGTTTTTCCGCTGTGCGCTGGGAAAGATACCGTTGACCGACAAAGGCCTCTACACATCCGACGGCGCCGCAATTACACCTGGGACCGTTGTAGTCAATGCAGACATGGCCTATTTCACCCGCTCCGCCGAACGGACCCCGATAGATCTTGCGGTCGAGAATGATTCCGCCTCCCACTCCCGTGCCCCAAATGACGAACAGAAAATTCGGGAATTTTCTGCCGGAACCGAATCGGGACTCCGCGATAGCAGCCGCGTTGGCGTCGTTCTCGACCCGCACGGGGAGGTTGAACCTGTTTGCCAGAATCGCCTGCAAAGGAACATTATCAAAGTCGGAAAAATTGGGGGGAGCCTTCACCACGCCGTTGTCGTCCACCATTCCGGGCGAGCCAAGGCCGATGCCGCCGATCGGAGCGCCGTTCGAATGATCTGCCGCATCGCGGATGGAGGCTTCGATCTGGGCGATCACTGTCGATCGGGCGCCGCCGGCACTCGAATCGAACTTGTTTTGATAGAGGATTTTGCCGTCGGCCGAAACGACACCGGCCTTGACTGTGGTTCCCCCAAGATCAACGCCGATAGCAACGTGAGAATGCATACGAAAGAAAAGTAGGGAAAAATCGAGAGAAGTTCAGCAGGAAAAAAGGAAGAATTATCTTCGTTTCCACCACATGACGGCGGTCGTGGCATAACTGCGCGTTCGTTCCTCGAGCGTCTTCATTTCATCGCGGCTCATCGGCGAGAACGCCTGCGCAACGCGAACGTTCTGTTTCACTTCGTCGACCGTTGCCATGCCGACAATGGCGGTGCTGATCGGGAGGGTCAGCGAATACCGGATACTCTCCTGTACGTGCTGAGTGACTCTTCCTGCAGCAAGAACCTTCATGGCGATGACTCCGAACTTCCGATCCTGTGCCAGCGGGAAGAGTGTTTCGCCAAAGTCGTGCACGAGCTTATCGGTCGAGCTCAGCGGGACAAGGGTTGTCTCAAACGGGTAGCGATTCAAGGCTTCGGCGATTACTTCGGGACGTGTATGCCCGGAAATTCCTATGTGTGAAGCCATTCCCTCTTCTTTCGCACGAAGCACCGCCCCGAGCGATCCATCCCGCGCCGTGATCCGGTCGAGATCCTCGAAGGAGTTGATCGCATGGAGCTGGAGGAGGTCTACCGAGTCGGTGTTTAGTCGCTCGAGGCTCGTGTTGATTTCCTCCCACGCCTCTTCACGGCCCCGTTTGAGGGTCTTTGTCGTGATGATTGCCTCGTTCCTTCGGCGCTTCATCACCGCTCCAAGTTTCACTTCTGCGTCACCGTAGGTACTTGCGCAATCTATGTAGTTAATCCCCTCATCGAGACATGCATCGACGACCGTCGCTCCTTCGTCAACCGAGTAACGGCCGCTGCCCATGGCCGCACACCCCAGGCCAAGGATAGTAACGTTGAGACCTGTACGGCCCAGCGGGCGCCTGGGCAGCCGCGGCATCGGCTCGATGCTCCTTGGGGAAGAGAATGCAGAAAAGGCAAGCCCCGCCCCAAGGCCCGACACAGTCGTCCTGAGAAATTTCCGCCGTGTGATTTTGTGTTCCATTCGAGAATGGTTGCCGCTAAGGCTGTCAGTGGGGAATATGGCCATCGGAGGGACGAAAAGCAAGGAAGAGGCCCCGAAGGGTTATTCCTTGACCGAGACAAGGATCATACCTGAAGCGAGATCTCTGAGCAGCGTAAGGATGACCTCGCATTGATGCTCGTCCGCCATTGTCATGTCGGGCCGAGATTCGAGGTCATAGATAAGAGGGTGAAGGGGATGGAACGATTTTCCCCGGAAGATTGTGCTTCGGCTTTCAAGTATTGTGCCGCGATCATGGAGGCGGTAAAGGAACAGAAGAAGATCATCCGTGCAGCGAGGTTTTTCACCGCCGTCTTCAAAACGGCGCAGCAATTCACGGGCCTGAGCGGGAACAGATGTGGAGGGATTCATTCCGGGCCTCCCGTTGAACCCTTAGGATTTCTTTTTCCGTTTTGCCCGGAGATGCTCCAGGCGTTCCTTGATCTCCTTTTCCCTCCCCATCTCCGTCGGCACATAATACGTGCGGTCCTTGAGATTGTCAGGAAGGTACTGCTGGTCGGAAAAATGATCTTCAAAGTCGTGGCTGTATTTGTACTCCGCGCCGTAGCCGAGTTCCTTCATCAGCTTCGTCGGGGCGTTGCGCAAGTGAAGCGGTACGGGCAGATTGGGAAGCTTCCGGACATCGTCGATCGCACTCTCAATGCCGAGGTACGCGGCATTGCTTTTCGGAGCGGAGGAAAGGTAGCAGGCGGTTTGCGCAAGAATGATCCGCGCCTCAGGCATACCGACATAATCGACGGCAGTGAAGCACGAGGTCGCGATGGTCAACGCCGAGGGGTCCGCATTGCCGACATCTTCCGAAGCGAGGATGAGCATTCTCCTTGCGATGAACTTGATATCTTCTCCACCGTCCAACATGCGGGCCATCCAGTACAATGCCCCGTCGGGGTCGCTTCCCCGAAGGCTCTTGATGAATGCCGATATGATATCGTAATGCTGTTCCCCTGTCTTGTCGTACAGCGAGTGCTTTCTCTGAAAAGCCTCCTCAATCTTCACCTTGGTGATCACCACTGTTCCATCGTTTGAAGGCCTGGTCAGCCGAAGCGCCGTTTCAAGGCCGTTCAGCAGTCTCCGCGCATCGCCTCCCGACATCAACATGAGGAGAGTCGGATCTTCCACCACGATCTTTCTCTTCTTGAGGACTTCATCCCCGGTCAGTGCTCTCTGTAGAATTCCCTCAAGTTCTTTTCTCCCGAGCGGTTCAAGAATGTACACCGCTGTCCGCGAGAGAAGGGGCGAGATCACCTCAAATGAAGGGTTCTCAGTCGTCGCCCCGATGAGAGTGATCGTCCCATCCTCAACACTGTGAAGGAGGGCATCCTGCTGCGCCTTGTTGAACCGGTGAATTTCATCAATGAACAGGATAGTCGGGCGTTTCTTGATCTTCAGGAGACGTTCCGCCTTGCCTATCACCTCCCTTACTTCCTTTACGCCGGAGGAGACTGCATTCAGTTGAAAGAACTCCGATTTTGACTGATGGGCGAGCAGCCGGGCCAGTGTGGTTTTGCCAGTGCCGGGCGGCCCCCAGAAGATGATCGACCTGAGTTGATCCTGCTCGATCATAAGCCGAAGCGGCTTTTCAGGCCCGACAAGATGTTCCTGCCCGAAAAACTCGCTCAACGCGCGGGGGCGCAGTCGCTCCGCAAGCGGGAGCGATCCGGAGGCCGGATGGGCGCTTTCCTGTTCGGGAAAGAGGTCCGTCATTTCGTTCCTCGAGTGTTAAAACAAAAAAACCAACGATGGCTTCCCATGTTGGCTTTATGCGTCGTCATGATGACTCTCGTGTCGCTTCTAATCTTTCTTCACACGGTAGACCTTTTCGCCTTGCCGTGACATTCCGTACTTTTCCCGCGCAAGCTTCTCAATCGTCTTTTTGTCTCCCTCCAGCGCTTTCTTCTGCGCTTGCAGCCGGGCTGTTTCTTTGCCGGCCTCCTCCACTTTCTCAATCATGTCCCTTCTCTGCACTTCAAGGCCGATCCTCTTGATGATTCCCTTATTGTCGAACAGGAGATAGACGATGGCGAGGGTGCCTGCGAGGAGAACAAGGGCTCTCTTGCGGCTCTTCGTAATGCCCTTGAGAAGAGTTCTTAATCTGTGCTTTTTCGGAACTGACCGATAGAAGTCGCCCTGCATGTATTAAAGGTACGGTGATTTCCGGCGTTTTGCAACTGGGCAAATCTTCGTGTCGCTCGTGTATCCTCCGTGGTCTTCGTGTAACATCATAGGTTCATAACATGAAGGACTCGAAGAAGACACGAAGTTCCACGAAGAAAGCATCAACTGCCGTACCAGCGTGATTTCGGGCTGTAGGTGGTTTTCAGCTTTCGTCTGGCCGCATGGCGTTCCAGGGCAAGCTGAATAAGGCGGTCAAGCAGGTTGGAATAGGAAAGTCCCGACGCTTCCCAGAGCTTGGGATACATGCTGATCGACGTGAATCCTGGGATCGTATTGACCTCGCTGACAACTACTGTTGCGGAGTTGCGCGACACAAGAAAATCGACTCGGGCCATTCCTTCACACCCAAGCGCCGTAAACGACCTCACGGAATAGTCCTGTATCTTTTTGATGACTCCTTTTGAGAGGTTCGCAGGTATGACGGCAGAGGATTTTCCGTCAACGTATTTCGCGTCGTAATCGTAAAACTCATTCGAAGGGATGATCTCTCCGGGTACCGATGCAATCGGGTCGTCGTTCCCGAGGACGCTGCATTCGATTTCACGGGGCGAACGAACTGCCCGCTCGACAAGAATCTTCAGATCGTATTCCGCCGCTAATTGAATCGCAGGGAGGAGCTCCTTCTTGTTATGCACCTTTGTGATACCGATACTCGACCCCAGGTTGGCGGGCTTGACGAAGCAAGGAAAGCCAACTTTCTTCCCGACGAGAGCCAGCAGTTCTTTCCCTTTCCTTTCGAAATCCTTCGAAGTAAACCATATCCCGGGCGCCACGGGGATTTTTGCCTGCTGCAGGATTTGCTTTTGAACGACCTTGTCCATACCCACTGCCGAACCGAGCACGCCGGAACCGACGTACGGAATATTGGCAAGTTCAAACAATCCCTGAATGGTTCCGTCCTCACCGAAGGTTCCATGCAATACGGGGAACAACACATCGACCCTGTATACCGCCGGGCCCGTGAGAGATCTGTTCAGCGAGACGAGCCCCTGCTTCGTCGGATCGGGGACAACGATGTGCTCCGGATAGCGATCGACCGGGACCTTGTCCTTGAGAAGTCGCAGGGTCTCATTTGAACTGAGCCATTTCCCTTCCGGGCTGATTCCGATGGGAAGAACCTCATATTTTTCCCTGTCCAGTGCCTGCATCACCGACTCGGCGGAAACCAGCGACACTTCATGCTCGGCCGACCTGCCTCCGAAAACGACACCGACCTTGATCTTGTTGGACACTGTCATACTCCTGTAGGAGGAATCCTATCTGTCTGTGGATTTGAGTTTCTCGCCAAGCACTTCCCGAATGAGTTGCTTGACGATCTGCTCGGAGATGTCCGTGAGGGGAGGTCGCTCTTTCGAGGGGCCTTTCTCCTGAGCAGCGGCTTTCAGCCTCGCTATTTCCGCCTCGGTGAGAGTCTTCTCTCCGCCGAGCATCCGGGCCACGAAGAGGATGTGAGCGGCATGTTCGACTTTTTCCATCCTGAAGAAGGCCTCCTCGACCGTTGCGCCAAAGGTGACGACACCGTGATTCGCAAGGAGCACGGCGTTGGCCTCTTTGACGTGCGGAGCCAGCGAAGCGGGGACCTCATCGGTCGAAGGTGTTGCATATTCAGCCAGGGGAATCGTGCCCAGGCCCAGTATGACCTCGGGCAGCAGCGCTGTTGAAAGAGGCATACGGGCCGCGGCAAAGCCCGTCGCATGCGAAGGATGGGCATGAACGACAGCCCTGACATCGGGCCGTTGTTTGTAGACAAACAGATGCATGGAAAGTTCAGACGAGGGAGCACTGCTGAGAGTGATCAAGGCGCCCGATGCAGTGACCTCGACGAGATCGGTCTCCGCGACCTGTCCTTTGTTGAGCGATGTTGGTGTTATGAGGATATTTCCGTTTGCGAGCCGTGCGCTGATGTTGCCATCGGTCGCGGTCACAAATCCCCGCTCATAGAGGCGGTGGCATGCAAGAACAATGTGAGAAGCGATTTCATGGCGGCTAAGCATGACGCTGTGATGATAACAAAAAACGCCACGATGTTCAATTGCACTGGTGTCGGGCTCTCTCCTGCGCAGTTCCTTGTATAAGTGAGCACTTCTCGCTATATTTGTTACGAAACTGCGTTTTATGCATAACTTCAAGGAACCGCCGTGGTAGACTTTTCAGAAACCCGCATCAGGAAGCTCTTTGAGCAATTCACCGGAAAGCGCATTGGAGTGGTGGGCGACCTCATGCTGGACCGCTACTATTGGGGTTCCATCTCAAGGATATCCCCCGAGGCTCCGGTCCCTGTCGTCGAGGTTGAATCACAATCCACGCGGCTCGGCGGCGCAGCCAACGTGGCCAACAATATCGCGAGCCTTGGCGGAATACCGCTGATGATCGGTGTCATCGGCGATGATAGCGGGGGCAAACGACTGCGGTCGATCGTAGAAGAGGCGGGATTTCCGACTGCAGGACTTGTCATTGACAAATCAAGGCCGACAACGACCAAGACCCGTGTGATTGCCCACAGCCAGCACGTCGTGCGTATTGACCAGGAAGTCAAGAACGATGTGGGGAAAGAGATATTGGCGAAGATCCTTGACACCCTGCGGGCAGAGCTTTCCACCCTCGACGCCATCATTCTTGAAGATTACAACAAGGGAGTCGTCGTCAAGAATCTCATCCATGAGATTTCCGCTCTTGCCCGTAAGGCGGAAAAGACCGTGACTGTCGACCCCAAGTTCCACAACTTCTTCGAATATACGAACGTCACGGTCTTCAAGCCCAACCGCAAGGAGACCGAAGAGGCCCTTGGGCGGCGCCTCACCGACGTCCGGAGTATTGAGGAGGCGGGTTGGGACCTCGTGAAGAGGCTTGAGACAGACAATGTGCTGCTGACACTGGGCGAGAAGGGAATGTCGCTGTTCGAGCGCGGCGGAGATGTGACCCACGTCGAAACGCGCGCTCAACATGTCGCTGACGTCTCAGGGGCGGGCGATACGGTGATTTCAACCTTGACCATGGCCATTGTCGCAGGGGCCACCGTCAAGGAGGCCTCGGCGCTTGCCAATCACGCCGGTGGCGTGGTGTGCGGAGAGGTTGGAATAGTGCCGATTCAGCGCGACGCCCTCCTGAACGCTGTTCTTGAAAAGCAAAGGTCCGTCTCGCATGGGTAATGTCGTCAGTCTTCAGGAACTTCTGGTTGCCCGAAAGCGTATAAAGATTGAAGGGAAACGCGTCGTCTTCACCAACGGGTGTTTCGACATTCTGCATCGCGGCCACGTTGAGTACCTCAGAAAAGCGAAGGCGTTGGGTGATGTTCTCGTTGTGGGAGTCAATACCGACAGTTCTGTTCGCCGGATCAAAGGACCTGACAGACCGGTTATCGATGAGAGCGACCGTGTATTCGTCCTGGCTGCACTCGCCTCAGTAGATTATGTTTGTCTTTTCAACGAAGACACTCCGTATGAATTGATCCGGGCGTTGGTTCCCGACATACTTGTCAAAGGTGCTGATTGGGCGATCGAGAAGGTTGTGGGTAGGGATATTGTCGAAGCGGCCGGCGGTTCGGTTCAAACCATCGAATTCCTTCCAGACCGATCCACCACAGGCATCCTCGAGCGCATTCGAAAGCATCCTTCCCGCTAGCAACACGTGTGGTTGGGTTTGAGAGAGGCATACTGATGTGAAGAGGATTCTTCGGTCTACATATTATACCTCAGTCGTCGTCGTCTTCCTGTTGATCGCCGCATTCGGATTGACGCAGACCCGCACATTCCGCACGTACGTCCGCACCCTTGCAATCGCACAGCTCCAGACTCTCGTTGACGGTGAGATCGAAATGGGATCCATCGAGGGGAATCTCGGCACTGGTTTCCACGTCGACAATGTGGGAATCAGAAAAGACGGACGAGAGATCTTCTTCGCCGAAAGGCTTGAGGTAAGATACGACCCGTTGGGATTGCTTGTCCAGCGGGCGTCCATCTCCCGGATCACGCTTTTGCGGCCCAGGATCCACATTTGGCGTACGACCGACAAAGAGTGGAATGTCAGCAGGATCTTGATCAAGAAGGCCGAAACGGACACGACTCCCTCCCCCTGGCTTCTGGACTTCGGGCAAATCGAACTCCTGGGCGCCAGTGTCACCCTGGTTGACTCCTTCGCTCTTGAAAACAGAACAGCGGAAGATTGGGAACGCCATCCCGGGCATGCCTTTGATTACTCAGATCTGGACCTCTCTCCCCTCACTCTTCGGGCAGCCCTGAGGATGCAGGGGAGGAACACCGAGATCGCGATCCATTCGCTCGATTTCGAGACAACACGGCCCCAATTCACATTGAACCAGCTGTCCGGAGAGTTTACGCTGAGTCCGCTGTCAACGGAGATCAGGAAACTCGTCATCCGGACTCCCGGGACCTCCCTCACGGTCGACGCACGTCTGGAAGGGGCAAGCCCGTTTTCCGTCGGAAAATTGCAGGAGCTTGAAAAAGCGCCGACCAGCCTTTCGGTTTCGGTGGATAAGCTTGAATTCAGCACATTCAAAAGGTTCCTTCCCGGACCGGTCGACTTTCTCGACAAGGATGCCTCACTGGAAGTCAAGGCACGCGGAACGTTCGGACACCTTCGCGTGGATGAGGCCCAGGTTCGCACTCCGCGAACGTACATTCGAATTGCGGGAACGATCGACAATCTTCACAATCCCAGGGACCTCACCCTTAATCTTCATGCGGAAGACAACATCATCCACCCCGCGGATGCCAGAGAACTACTCCCCGGCCTTGTCCTGCCCGATTTTCAATCGGTTGGTGTCATGAGATGCAATTATACGTTCCAGGGTCAACCGACCAATTTCACGGCGACATTGGATGGAGACATCGCGGCCGGCCACTTTGAAACGATCGCGTCGCTTGATCTTCGGGCCAAACCGATGATCTACGATGCGTCTATTTCGACAAAAGGCCTCGACATCGGTTCCCTCCTCCGTTCCAAAGAACTGCCGAGCAGTCTCAACACAAAAGCGACACTCAAAGGGTCGGGCTTGCGGATTCAGGATATGACCGCGATTCTCAGGCTTCAGGCGGACACGTCGTCGCTTCTCGAACTTCCCATGCAAAATTCTGTCTTTGTCGTCAACGTGGCCGACAGGACAGTGCGTACGAGCCTGTCGGTCAATCTTGGTCCGACGCGCATCGATTTGAACGCACGCACACAATTCCGGAACGACGATTCGACTCTTTACAGTCTGAACGGGAAAGTCTCAGCTCTCAACCTCGCCGATGTCCTCAGGAAGAGGACGTACGAGAGCGACCTTTCGTTTGACGTTAAGAGCGCAGGGTCCGCATATCGCCTTAATCCCTCCCATGCTCGTACGGAGATCACTTTCCTCCGTTCAACTTTCGGGAAGGAGATCTTTGAAGACAAGTCGGTGATTGTCGATTATCAAGAGGAAGATACTCTCCACCGGACACTTTGGGTAAGATCAGAACCTGTCGACGTGAATGTGGAGGGAGCATTCACGGCAGCGGGACTCGTCGAGACTTTTCGACGGACAGGAACACTTCTCGCAGAAGCTTTGGCACACCGTTTCACCAATCTGGACTCGCTTCGGGCAGCGTCGACCACCGGCAGCCGACAGGCATTCAGAAGCAGGACGGAGCCGCTCCCCGAACCGATAGCGGCCACCGTCTCCGCAGACGTCAGAGATTTCCATCCCCTTGGCGTCTTTCTCGGCGAGCCGATGCAGGGTACATCCGATATCAGGGTCGAGGTAGGAGGGTCCACTGATGATCTTCAACTCAGGGGGGACGTCCGCATCGGACAGTTTGCAATCCGAACGCCGTCGGCGAGTATCGGAATAGTTGAGGGGAAAACTTCGTTCTCTCTTGGACGTCTTCAGAGAGTTCAGACCCTTGAGAAATTGGAATCACGGCTTGATTTCGCGGCGCAGCAGGTGTTCTACGACACCCTCATGATCAGCGGGGTGAGGATGCAGCACCGACTCAGCAGCGATTCCTCCGTTTACTCATTCGCTGGTATTGTCGATTCCACCATCGGGGTGGAAGCTGAAGGGACTTCGCTCTTCGTTCCCAACCTTATCCGTCTCAATCTCTCAAAGTTCCATGTTTCCATTGCAGATTACGCATTTGAGAATTCGGATCCTATTGACCTCGTGGTCGGAAAAGACGGCGTGCGGGTCAATGCCCTCTCGCTGCAGCATGAGGCCGAGGCGTTAACCATGACGGGCATTCTCGATCCGACCGGTGTCTCGGACCTTGAATTCTCAGTGAAGAATTTTCTGATCAAAAACCTCAGGGACTTTTCGCGCAATGAATCATTTGTCGAAAAAGTCAGGGACTTCAACGGAATTCTCGACGCAAGCGGAACCTTCAGCGGTAACTTCACGGTGCCGAAATTCGACGTCTCACTGCTTGCGATGGGGGTGACTGTCGGGCCTGCCGTCTTCGGGCAGGTGTCGGGACGCGGGTCTTACGCAGACGGATTGTCCGATGTCTTTCTTGAGTTCAAGAGCAAACCTGAAGAACGAAACGCAAGGCCCGAGCTTCTGGTTTCGGGCCGAATGCCGATGAAGCTCGGCCCGGTTTCGCCGGAACGAGCCTCACAGGGAGTCGATCTGACAATCCAGTCCACAGGGTTCCGGCTTGAGTTCCTTGATCCCTTTGTGCCCGTTACGAGCAACCTGACAGGGACACTTCAAGCCGATCTGAGAATGCGGGGAACGCTTTCCGAGCCTCTCTACGAAGGCAGTCTCTCGATCCAGAATGCCCGTTTCCTGTTCACTCCCGTCGGAATCGCGTACAACCTGAACGGACGGCTTGTTCCCAAAAACCAGACGATAACATTCAGCGGACTGACCCTTTCCGACATCGAAGAGGATCGCGTCCCTGGTCTCATTGACGGGTTGGGTTCCATGAAGATCGAGGGAGGTCTCACGCTCGACGGATTTGAGGTGAGGGACTTCGACCTCACCACCAACGGACAGCTCCTGGTCATGAAGGAGAGTTACCGCCTGCCAGGCCTCCCCCTGTACGGGAACGTGTACATCGCAACCGGCAGCAATCGGCTGCGGTGGTTTGGGACACCCGATCGCTCATTCATGATGGGCGACCTCCTCATCAGGAATGCCAACATTACTTTTCCTCCGTCTCAGGAACTTATCAGCGAGAAGACCCGCCTTTTCAGAGTTGATTTTGTCGATGACACAACCCGTCTGGCCGACTCAGACCTGGATACTGACGAAGGTCGGCATCGCAGGGCAGGAAACGGCACCAGCATGATTCCCGTAACCTCGGAACTGTCGAGGGGAGAACCGCAATCCAAACGCTATGAAAAGTCCTTCCTTGACAACATCGTGTATGATTTGCGGGTCGAGGCATCAGGGTTGACGCAGGTGCGCTTCATCTTCAACCCGCTCACGAACGAAGAACTGTTTGCCGATCTCAAAGGGAGACTTGTTTTCGCCAAGGATCCATCGGCCTCCCGATTGACCGGCGAACTGAAGGTCGGTCCCCGCTCCTATTATAAGTACTTCAAGACACTTCAGGCCACCGGCAAACTCCTCTTCACGGGGGACATTGCCAACCCGGAGCTTGACATAACGGCAACGTACGAGGGGATCTATCAGCCTGACACCACCAGAATAGGCATGAGCGAACAGGATAAACAGGAACAGAAAGTCGTGGTCCAGCTCGCCATTACCGGCACCCGGCAGGAGCCAAAGGTGCAGATGGGGCTCGAAGTGTATGACCTTGACGGCAACAAGAGAGACCAGAGACCCGATGCGCAGTCGGACGCGATTGCCTTTCTTGTCAGTGGCAGGTTCAAAGATGAAATGACTGAATCGCAGCAATCGTCACTCACCACCAATCTTCTGAGCAGCATCGGGACATCGCTTCTTTCGGGCCCGCTCACGGAATTCGTGAGAAGCCAGATAGGTTATGTCACCTCCATCGATGTCGTCTATTATGGGGGGGTCAACAGGAGCTTCGGGGAGTCGGCCGATGTTCGCATTACCGGAGAGGTTGGAGATGCCGTGATTCGACTTGGCGGACGGGTCTTCAGCGATCTGGGCAATGCCAATGTCAGCGTGCAGTTCCCCATGAGCAGCGTGATGGGATCCGAGTCCTGGCGTAATCTGATCCTTGAGCTGGAGCGCCGGGTCGAAGGCGTTGAAAGCATCGAACAGCGAAGACCCTCCAACGGCCTCCGGCTGCTGTACAGAATTACATTCTAATTGTCCACCACGGCAGTCACTTCCACATAAGAGGTTTACCATCGATCAGATCAAGAACAAGATAGTTGCGTTCCTTGCCCGATATCCGAATCAAATGTTCAAGCAGGCCGAACTGGCACGACGTTTGTCCCTCCACACTGTGCATGAACGGGAAAGCCTCGCCCTGGCCCTTCAGGAGCTCGAAACGGCGAATGGAATCAAACGGGCAAAGCGGGGAAATTTCGGCCATCTCGAAATCCCCCAACACGTCCAGGGGAAGCTTCAGGTAACAAAACAGGGGCTTGGGTTCGTCGCTGTTGACGGACTTGAGGAAGAGGTATTCATCCCGCCCGGCTCTCTCGGTACCGCCGCACATGGCGATACCGTCGAGGTCTCCCTGTTTGCCCAGGGGCTCAAGCAGAGGGAAAGCGGCAAACGGCGCGAGGGAGAAATCGTACGGATTGTCCAACGAGGGCGCGAAAGCATCGTCGGAACTCTCGAGCACAGGCGCAGCGCATTTGTCGTTGTCCCGGATGACCGGAAGCTCCCGTTCGAAGTGCTTGTCGATCAGGCCGATCTCAAAGGTGCCAAGCCCGGAGACAAGGTCGTCGTTCGTGTGGATGACTGGGGGACGAGCCGGTTGAGCCCTGAAGGCAACATCGTTGAAGTGCTTGGCAAGGCAGGTGAGGCCGCAGCGGAATTACTCTCTGTTGCCCGCGAATTCCAACTCCCCCTTTCGTTTCCCCGGGAGATCCTGGACGCTGCGGACGCAATTCCGGGAACCATCCCGGAGAGTGAGATCAGCCGAAGGCTGGATTTTCGGAAAGACGTGTGTTTCACCATCGATCCGGAAGACGCGAAGGATTTCGACGACGCCGTGTCGCTTGGGAAACTCCCCGACGGCAACTTTCGGCTGGGTGTTCACATTGCAGACGTTTCGTACTATGTGCGGGAAGGAGAACTGATTGACCGCGAGGCTTTGAAGCGAGGGACGAGCACCTATTTCCCCGGGATGGTCATTCCCATGCTCCCGGAGCGGCTCTCAAACGATCTGTGCAGCCTGCGGCCGGACGAGGACCGGCTCACATTCTCGGTCTTCATGACCGTGACGCCGCAGGGTCGCGTCACAGATCATGATATTCGTGAATCGGTCATCAGAAGTGCCCGGCGCTTCACGTACGAAGAGGTTGAATCCCTGATCACGGGAACTCCAGAAAGCGGTTCCGACGCGTCCCATGTCGAATCGCTTCGTTCCATGCATGCTCTCAGCAAGATCCTCACCAAGAAGAGGATGCACGAGGGAAGCATCGATTTTGAATCGGCCGAAGCGAAGTTCCGTTTCGACGAAAAGGGGATGCCGACAGAGATCATCAAGAAAGCGCGGCTGGACAGCCATCGTCTGGTCGAGGAATTCATGCTACTGGCAAATCAGGCAGTGGCGACTCATGTCGGGTTCGCCCGCAAGGAGGAGAATCTGAAACCGTTCCTCTATCGCGTGCATGACAGCCCGGACCCGGACCGCATTCGGGAGCTTGCTGGATTTGTGGCACAATTTGGCTTCAAACTCGCACTTGACGGCGGCGTGACCTCCAAAGCTCTTCAGAGGCTTCTGGACCAGGTGCGCGGATCGGAAGTCGAGAACGTCATCAACGAGGTGGCGCTGCGTTCGATGGCAAAGGCCGTCTATTCCGAGAGGAACATAGGGCATTACGGGCTCGGATTTGACTACTATTCGCATTTCACGTCGCCCATTCGGCGATATCCCGACCTCGTGGTCCATCGCCTCCTCAAGGAATACAGCCGCGTGATCTCTGAAGGGCGCCGGCGGGAGCTGGTCGAGCGATTACCCTCTCTTGCGAAACACACTTCTGCCATGGAGCGCGTTGCGATGGAGGCTGAGCGTGCGGGAGTGAAGGTCATGCAGCTCGAATACATGAAGCGTCATCTCGGCGATGAATTTGCCGGCATTGTCTCGGGAGTGACGCGGTACGGGTTGTTCGTTGAAATCAATGATCTGCTTGTTGAGGGGATGATCCACGTCAGAGATCTTGAAGATGATTTCTATGGATACGACGAAAAGAAATATGCCCTCATCGGGCGACGAACGGGCAAGCAGTACCGTCTCGGAGATGCCGTTCATCTCAAGGTGATTCGCGTCAATCCCGAAGAACGGGAAATTGATTTTGCACTCATCGAAAAGCCCGGAGAAACGCCAAAAAGGATTCACCACGGGAGGAAGAGAAGGAACTAAGAGAGTGCAGGTTCGGTTCTGATGAATGAAGCCGGTTTGCATTTTCCTGCGATTTTGGCTACTCTTTTTTCAGGAGGATTGAGGAGCATTATGAAACGACTTGTGTTGTTCGCCGTGATCGCCGCGCTGACTTCCGGTTCACTCTATTCCCAGAATTCCGGCTTCGGCAAGAACAAAGTACAGTACAAGAAGTTCGAGTGGCAATTCATTCAAACCAGTCACTTCGACGTCTATTTCTCCCAGGACGGCTATGACCTGGCCGCCTTTACTGCCGACGCTGCGGAAGACGCGTATGATTCGATACGCAAGATCCTCCGCTACGAGATCACCAACCGTATCTCCATCGTTATCCATAATTCGCACAACGAGTTCCAACAGACAAATGTTGTCGGAGAGTATATGGAAGAGGGGATTGGGGGCGTGACCGAACTCTTCAAGAACCGCATCGTCATCCCCTTCGAAGGAAGCTATCAGCAGTTCCGACACGTAATCCATCACGAGCTGGTCCATGCGGTCTTGAACGACATGTTCTATGGCGGCTCCATTCAGGCGTTGCTCGCCAGCCGGTCTCCCCTCGTTCTTCCGGGTTGGATGAACGAAGGATTCGCGGAATATGCGGCGTTGAAGTGGGATTCGAATTCCGACATGTTCATCCGTGATGCCACCATACACAATTACCTTCCCCCCATTGAGTATCTTGGCGGATATTTCGCCTACCGCGGCGGCCAGTCGGTTTGGAACTATATTGCCACAAAATACGGCGAGAGTAAAATCACCGAGATCATGACTCGCATCAGGGGAACCCGGAACATCGATCAGGGATTCCGAACCACGATCGGACTTTCGCTGAAGGAGCTGAGTGAACGATGGGAGAAAGAACAGAAGGTTCTCTATTGGCCCGACGTCGCCAAGAGAGAGGAACCGGACGAGTATTCAAAACAGCTTACGGACCACACCAAGGAAGAGAATTTTTACAACACGAGCCCCGCGATCTCCCCGCAGGGAGACAAGATTGCCTTCATTTCCGACAGAGACAATTACTTCGATGTCTACCTGATGTCGGCTTCGGACGGAAAGATTCTGGACAAGCTCGTCAGCGGCCAGCGAACGAACAATTTTGAAGAGCTGCACCTCCTTACTCCGGGCATCACCTGGTGCCCCGACGGCAAGCACGTAGCGCTTGCGGTAAAATCCGGCGAGACGGATGCAATCATTGTGATCGATGTTGAATCGGGATCGGAGGAAAAAATCGCACTCGATCTCGACGGAATCTTCTCTGTGGATTGGTCCAGCAGCGAGGACCTGATTACATTCGTCGGCCTGAAAACGCCGCAATCCGATATCTATGTTTACAATTTGAAGACGAAAGAGCTTCGTAATCTGACCGGCGACGTTTTTTCCGATACCGATCCGGTCATTTCACAAGACGGAAAAACAGTCTATTTTTGCTCCGACCGCAAGAGCTACACCGACAAGTCGAAGCTGCCGCCCCGGTTCACGATGAGTGAATTTCAGTTTTCGGGCCGCGATCTGTACAGCGTCTCCGTGGAGACCGGCGAGATCCAGAGAGTCACCGGAGCACCGAATGCCGACGACTCTTCCCCCGTTGTTTCACCGGACGGGACAAAGCTGTTGTTCATTTCCGACAGAAACGGAATCAACAACGTTTATGAGCACGATTTGAAGAGCGGCAAGGACCGCCCCATCACCAATTCCCTCACGGGAATCTATCAGCTCTCTATCTCCAATGACGGTTCGAAGATGGCATTCGCCTCGCTTCATCAGGCGGGATTCGATGTGTTTCTGATGAGAGCTCCGTTCGAGAGAACGCTGAATGTCGCGGAGCTCGAACCAACGGAGTACATCAAAGAGAGGCTGAACATCCCCCGCTCGGGAAAGCCCGTCACCACGCTTACCTCGGCAACAAAGTCATCCGACACCGTGACCGTGATGAACAACATTATCGTCATTGCCGATACCGCAAAAGAGGAATCGCAATACGCGGCTGCTCCGCAGCTCGACCTCAAGAACTTTGTCTTCTCGGATCAGGCAATGCGAGACACCCTCGCGAATTCGAAGCCCTCGCCTTACACGTTCCAACCGACGGGAAATGTCGATGCCGAGGGAAACTACGTGCCGCACAAGTACAAGCTGAATTTCTCGCCTGACCTTGTTTATGGGACTGCGGCGTACAGCACCTTCTACGGGGTCCAAGGCTCGACGCTGATGTTGTTCAGCGACATGCTTGGCGATCACCAGATCATGTTCCAGACCAATCTTCTTCTTGATCTGAAGAACAGCGATTACGGCCTGGCTTACTTTTATCTTCCTAACCGGCTCGATATCGGATTTCAGGGATTCCACAGCGCCCGGTTCCTTTATGTGAACGACATTTTCGGAGGAGTCTCTCTCTACCGCTTCCGACAGTGGGCACTCGGAGTTGCTGCTTCTTATCCCATCAGTCGGTTCACACGCATGGATTTTTCAGCCATGTGGCTGAACCTCTCGAAGGAAAACCTCGAAGACACCCGCGAGCAGGCCCAGCGAAGATCGTTCATTCTTCCCCTCCTCAGCTATGTGTGGGACAATTCGGTGTGGCAGGGCGGCTGGTTCGGACCGAACAACGGGAGCCGATTCAACCTTAGCGCCTACGGCAGCGCGAAATTCAACGACCAATCGCTCGACCTTCAAACCGTCACGTTCGATTATCGTTCCTATGCACCGTTGTTCAGGGATTTCATTTTTGTCCTGCGGGCAACAGGCGGACTGAGCAACGGCAAGGACAGGCAGAACTTCTTCATCGGCGGAAATGAGGGATGGATCAACAGACGCTTCGACGGCAATACGTTTCCGATCGTGAATGTCGAGGATTACGCTTTTCTTACCCCTGTTCTCCCCATGCGCGGATTCAACTACAATGCTCAAATGGGGACACGTTTCGGCCTCCTCAACTTCGAAGCCCGTTTTCCGATGATCCGATACCTCATCGGGGGTTCGATTCTTCCTCTCGGGTTCCAGAATATCCTGGGAGCGGGATTCGTCGACATTGGATCTGCGTGGAGCAAGACCGGTTCATGGCAGGGATTCCAGCGCACCGCGTCGGGATCCGTGCGGACAAAGGATCTCCTGATCGGAATGGGAATCGGGACTCGCCTGGTTTTCTTCGGCTTCCCTCTGCGTTTAGATGTGGCGTGGAGTTACGACGGGGGAGAACTCTCAAGGCCGATTTACTACGTTTCCCTTGGACCTGAATTTTAGCCTCGTCATTCGAGTTTGAAAATGAAAACGTCCCGCTTTTGACGGGACGTTTTTTTTGCTTCAGCCTTTTGATTCAGACTACCACTTTTTCTCGAGCACTCCTTCCTGTTTTGCAATCACTGTCGCAACGGCCGCATCTCCCACGATATTCGGCACCGTTCTGCACATGTCAAGAAACCGGTCGATACCAAGAATCAGGGCTATTCCTTCTTCCGGCACATTGACCGATCGCAGAACGATAATCAGCATAATGATCCCAACACCCGGAACGGGGGCGGTACCGATCGACGCGAGAACAGCCGTCAAGAGAATTGTCAACTGTTCGGCAAGATCCAGATCGAATCCATAGACCTGGGCGATAAACACGGCTGCAACCGCCTGATACATCGATGTACCGTCCATGTTAATCGTTGCGCCCAGGGGAAGGACAAAGCTGGTGACGTTTTTTGGGACGCCGAGATTCTCCTCGCACACTCTCATGTTTACGGGCAGCGTTGCTCCGCTGGAGCTTGTCGTAAATGCCACAAGCATTGCGTCTTTCATGCCCGAGAAGAATTTCCTGTACGGGATCCCCGAAAGAATCCTCACCGCAACCCCAAGGAATCCAAATGTCTGGAGGGCCAGTCCAATCAACAATGTAAGGGCGTACCAGAACAACGTCTCCAGGATATCAAACCCGAATTCCCCTACCGTCGCGGCAATAAGGGCAAAGACTCCGTACGGGGCGACATTCATGATCATCCCTACCATCTTGAT
>Ga0209002_10000283_pt1 | contig 38997 bp, 44 predicted proteins | sample Rifsed16ft2_FD_184010 | JGI IMG/M metagenome (GOLD analysis project Ga0209002, IMG submission 184010) | Soil microbial communities from Rifle, Colorado, USA - sediment 16ft 2 (version 2) | ecosystem: Environmental > Terrestrial > Deep subsurface > Rock core/Sediment | place: Rifle, Colorado...
GGTAGTTCTTTTTGGCATCAATCGCCATGGCCGGGGCGGTGCGGTACTGCTTGGGCACAAGGCCTCCTCATGAGCGTGGGATAGAGGAATTGTACTCGATGGCCGCAGGCGAGCGCCAAACCGGCGCTCCGATATACAATGGTCGCCACCGGGAAGGTAGATTAGGTTGGAGGGTGAGCGTCTCTTTACTGAGCAGGAATTGCGCCGCCACGCGGGCGAGCGAGGCGGGCATTGAGACGATCTGCCTCCGGCCGCGCTCGCGGACGCCCTGGGCGACGCGATCCGGGGGACTCGAGGCCCCGTCCTCGGAACGCGAATCGAGGTCCTCCGGAAGGCCGCCGCCCGAGCGACGATCCCGGACCTCCGAGGCGAGCATCGGAGACTGTTCATCGGTCCCGCACGGCTCGCCGCACCTGCGAATGAGTCCGCGTACCGCGGGGACGGTCGGGTGATGGGCCCATCCGCCGCCGAGGTCGCACGCCTCCTGGAGGATTCAGGACGACGGGTCTCGGACGGCGTCCGCCTCTTGCCGGACCATGTCTCCGTGGAACTCGCGCTCGCGGCGGAGTTCCTCGAGAAGCACGACCTCGACACCTTCCAGACGATCCTGGATCGCCACCTCGCCCGGTGGCTTCCGGCCTTCGTCTCGCGGCTGGAGACCGCCTCCGCCCACCCATATTATCTCGAGCTGGCCCGCGTGGCGGACCGCCTCGTGGGGATCGATCTCGCCGGAGGAACGCCGTGAAGATCGCGATCGCCCTGTGCGGCGCGTGCGGCGCCCCGCGGCCCGAGGGACTTGCGCGACTCGCCGAACACAACGGCCGCGTGGACCTCTGGTGGGTGGCCGATCTTTGCACGGACGCCGACGCCCTTCGCAAGATCTTCGAGTCGCACGTTGAGTACCTAATCGTCCTTGGCGCCTCGGCACCCGAAGGACGGGAATTCCTCCTCGAGTCGGCCCAGGCCGCCGGACTGCATCCGCTGAACGTCGACTTCGTCGATGTCCCCGTCCCTCCCACGTCGGCCGCGTGCGAGGCGGTCCTCCGCGCCGCAAAGGCCGCCGTCCGAGACTTCCGGGAGGCCGACGAACGGCATGTGAAGCCCTCTAACCGCGTGCGCGGCGCCGTGACACGCCGCTCGTTTCTGCGGGGGATGCATCCGTCGGCCGTCGTCGCGATCCCTCGGATCGCGGAGGACCGATGTCGCGCCCGGTCGGGTTGCGACCTATGCGTGTCCGCATGTCCTTCGAGGGCCCTCGAGTTGCACGGAAGCCTCGTCCGGCTGCGCCCGGCGGCGTGCACAGGGTGCGACCGGTGCGTGGCCGCATGCCCCACGGGTGCGATGGAGAATCCCTTCGCGGACTACGCCCGCCTGCATGATCGGATCGGAGCATGGGTCCAAGCGACGGCCGTCCATCCCCGTCGTCTCGTCCTCGCATGCACTCCGTCCGCGATCGTGGCCCTCCGGAACGTTCGACGTGCGAAAACGACCGGGACGCTCTTCCACGAGCTCCCGTGCCTGGGAGCCTTGCGGGCCCATGAATACCTGGATCTCCTCGCGACGGGCGTCGATCAGATTGTGTGCGTGCGGGACGCTCGGGCGTGCGAACCTGCCCAACAATGTTGGGACCCGATGCCTCGCGCCCTTGCCGGAATCACGCAGATGGAATCGCTCCGTGACCGCGTGATCGAGGCGGACCCAGAAGAGCTGCCTGCCATCCTGCAGCGGCCCGTGCCGCGCAGGACGAGGAGTCGCAAAGGAGCGCCTTTCGGCTCCCTGCACGAAGGGGTCGCATGGGCCGTCGGTTCGAAGGAGGGCCTCGTCGCCATTCGCGGGCGTGGTGCGGGATTCATCGAGATCCAAGAGGGCCGATGCACGGGGTGCCTCGTCTGCCGAGACCGGTGTCCCACCGCGGCGATCCGCGTGCCTGCGGACTCGCAGGAGCTCCGGATCGAGTTCGAGCACAAGCGCTGCGACGCATGCGGATTGTGCGAGACATCCTGTCCGGAGGGGGCCCTCACGGTTCACCCGGAAGTCCGGCTCGACCTCGTGGATTCTCACGTGACCCTGTTCTCCGATGAATGGTCCCGATGCCGGCGATGCGGAGCCCAGGTCGCGCCTCGACGGATGCTCGTCGAACTCGCGCAACGGATCGGGCGACCTGTCGAATCCTTCGATGTGTGCCCGACCTGCCGTCTCCGGGGAGTCGGGCAACCGGTCTCGCATCCCGCGGCAGCGGGGGCACCGATCGAGTAGTCCCTCACTCGGACGCCCGGCCGACAGGAAAGCCTCTCGGTCCGACTAGTCCTGCGTCCTGAGCTGCCACGCGAAGGGCTTTGCCTCCTTCCCTCCCGCAAGGCGGAGGGCCGTGGCCACCAGATGGGCAGCTTGCTCGCTTTTGTTCACGAGGGGTGCGAGGTCCTTCTTGAGCCAGTCCTGCAGGGCGGACGTGTCGCCAGCGGCCCGCAGCCGCGCGAAGCGCGCGGTCGCGTCCGCGTGATGCCCCTTCAGCTCGCGTCCTGCCGCAGGACTCACGGTCCGCACGTAGGAGACGAGGGCCTCGATGTTGCGCAGCTCGGCCTCCAGGAGGCGGAACTGCTGGACGGCTCCTTCGTTCAGTTGGCCCTCGCGGTAGGCCACGATCCGAATGCGCGAGATGCGACTCAGGTCCGACTTGACGTCCACGATTCGACTTTCGGCTTCGCGGAGCACATTGGGTTTCGGCATACTGCTCGCCTGACATCGACATGCGAGCGACCCTTAGAAGAACGTTCGCTCCCTATCGGAACCCATTCGCGGCCCGACGAGGAGATCTCGAGGCCCGACATTGCCCGCGAGCGATCCATCGTGAATCGCATCGATCGCGATGGCGCATCCTTGGCTGCGCTTAATCCTCGATGACCCAGAACTCGTTCCCATCGGGATCGGCGAACCTGAAGGTCGTGCCCCAGTCCTCCTTCGTGATTGGTCGCGTGATCTTGACGCCGTTCTTGCGGAGCCTCCGCTCCTCGCGCACGATGTCCTTCGTCGAGAAGAGGAAACCCGTGTTCCCCTTCTCCGGGCGGGCGTCCGGACACAGATGGAGTCGAACGTTCGAGCCCCTCGGCGAGACCGTGACCCAGTGTGGCCACGACGTCACAACACGGAACCCGACCTTCTCCTTCCACCACGTGGCCGCCCCCGTCTCATTCCGGACGACGACCGCGACCGTCTCGAACGTGAGCATGAGCGAGGGAACTTGGTTGAACCGGATAAGGCTGAGGATGGGCGGACCGCACGCGCAACCGTATCGAAGGCATCCAAGCACCGGCGGGACCGGGACGGGCGGTGCAAGTCCGGACATGGGCTCCGCGCGTGGGAAGCCTTAAGCCCAAGGACCCGTAGGCCTCCCGATGCAATCGACCCAGACCCGAGGAGCGTTCAGCTCCCTCGGCCTTGATGCCGCCCTTGTACGGGCGGTGGATTCCCTCGGGTACGAGGTCCCCACGCCGATCCAGCGCGAGGCCATCCCCGCGATCCTCGAAGGGCGGGATGTGATCGGCACGGCCCAGACCGGCTCGGGCAAGACGGCCGCATTCCTGCTCCCGATCCTCCAGCGTCTCCAGAAGGGGGCCCCAGGCCGGACGCGCGCCCTCGTCCTCACGCCGACTCGAGAACTCGCGGCCCAGATCGAGGTCGCCCTCCATGGCCTCGCGAAAGGGACGCGAATCCGCGGCAAGGCTGTGTATGGAGGCGTGGGCATGGCCCCGCAGGAGCACGCCCTGCGGACCGGAGTGGACGTCGTCGTGGCGACACCCGGTCGGCTCCTGGACCACATGTCTCGACGGAACGTGGACTTCCGAGGCCTCGAGGTCCTCGTCCTCGACGAGGCGGACCGGATGCTCGACATGGGCTTCCTCCCGGACGTCCGGCGGATCGTGGACGCCGTGCCGCGGGAACGACAGACGCTCCTGTTCTCCGCGACGATGCCCCCGGAGATCGAGCAGCTCTCTCGGACGATTATGCGAAATCCCGTCCGGATCTCCGTGTCGCCGCCCCACCGGCCTCCTGCGGCGATCCGCCATGAAGTGTACCCGGTGCCGCAGCACCTCAAGACGAACCTCCTCGTCCGCCTCCTCGGGCGGGAGGACATGATGTCCGTCCTCGTGTTCGTGCGGACGAAGCGACGCGCGGACCGCGTCGCCCGTCAGGTCGATCAGGCGGGCTTCGACGTGGGCCGGATCCACGGGGACCGGAGCCAGTCCCAGCGGGAGACGGCCCTCGCCGGCTTCCGGAGCGGGAGGCACCAGATCCTCATCGCGACGGACGTGGCCGCACGCGGCATCGACGTGGAAGGAATCACCCACGTGGTCAATTACGACGTCCCGCCCGTGCCGACGGACTACGTCCATCGCGTCGGAAGGACCGCCCGCATGGATGCCCAAGGCGAGGCGATCACGTTCGTGACGCCGGAGGACGAGGCGGACCTCCGAGGCATCGAGAAGGCCCTCGGCCGGACGATCCCCCGAGTGACGTTGCCCGATTTCGACTACCGCGCGCCGCCCCCGCCGAAAGTGCACAGGCCCGCGGGCGGTGGGCCCCGAGGTCCGGCCCGCGGGCCGCGCGGGAGGGACCGGCGGCCCTATCGGCGATCCTATCGGTGACGGGCCCCAAGGGCTCCGTGGGCGTGGCACCCGACGGCTGGGGGTGTCCTAAGAACAGGGCCTCCCGCCCCACGAGACCGGGTCTGCGCTCAGACGCGCGACTTTCCGTGCTTCGATGCGGCTTGGGTCTGTCGAGAGCGCCGGTAATCCCTTTCCATCGCGGCGGCGAAGCGCTTCCACGCGCGCGTTGCCTCCTCTTCCCTCTGCGCTCGAGGGATCTTCTTGCCCGGCGGCTTGGGCCGCCGCCACCATCGGAGCTCGAGCTGCGTCCGGCCGTCCGAGAGGCGCGACAGGCGGTACTCCGCCGTCACGTCGCGGCGATTCCCGACGCCGTCCATGTGCCAGCGGTTCGGTGGGCGCAACGTCACGATGTCCCGGGACCAGACCCAGCCGGAGGCGGTCTCCTCGAGATCCTCGAAGATCACGCGTCGCGGAGTGCGCTCGATAATCTTTCGCTGGTACGACTCTCCCTCGAGGGATCCGTCCTGGGGCGTGTAGTCCGTGCACCACGCGAATGCGAACTCGAGCGGCACACGGAATGCCACGCGGATCCGATACTCGGGACCTCTCCGGCCTCGTCGACTGCCCTTTTCCTTCATGTTGATTTCCCGCCGCGCGGGACCGCTGCGGGCGGACATAAGCCTTGCCGCGATGCCGATGAAAGCACGAACCTCCGCTTGGCAGGAACATAGCGTGTTTTGTCTCTCCCCTCCTTATCCCGGCGGGGAAGGTCCTCGTGAATCCGCATCCGCGGAGCACAACGCGGGACGCGCGGCGGGCGCTCGGCCTCGCATGGGCGATCGGCTTCATGATGTGGGGCCTCCTCCTGGCAGTCGACGCCGTCCTCCCGACGATTCAGGCAGAACTCGGGCTAAGCTTCACCGTCCGCTCGCTCGTCCTCGCGCTCCCGTTCCTCTCGATGGCCCTGTTCGCGATTCCCGGAGGATACCTCGCGGATCGCCATGGGGTCCAGCGCTCCGTCACCCTCGGGGGGGTGATTGCGGTCGCGGGCGCGGGCCTCCGCGCGATCTCGGGTCGGTCCGAGGTCCTGCTCCTCGGAGCCGCGGTCTTCGGCCTCGGACTCGGGATCGTCATCCCGAACCTCCCGAAGCTGGTGAGCACGCGCTACGGGTCCTCGGGCGGTGGCCTTGCGACCGGCATCTACTCGACGGGCCTCATCGCAGGGAGTGTGTCCGGGGTGTACCTGACGGGGCCGCTCGCGGAGGCGCTGGACTCGTGGCAGAACGCCCTCGCCGTGTGGGCGGCCGCGGCCGCTGTCGTCGTCGCGGCCTGGGGCCTTTTGCTTTCCGATGGGAAGGTTCACAGTCCCGCGACGCCACTCGGCTATCGAGTCCTCCTGCGGCGTCGCGAACTGTGGTTGCTTGCCCTCGTGTTCGCGGCGGGCAACGCGAGTTACTTCTTCCTCGTCGGCACGTACCCGCAGATCCTCACCCACCGAGGCCTCTCCCTCGACGACGCGTTCGGACAACTTACGGTCCTCATCGGAGTCGGCGTACCCGCGATTTTCCTTGCGCCCGTCCTCTCGGATCGGACGGGGCTCCGGCGGCCGTTTCTCTGGGGACCGCACGTGCTCATCGCGGCCCTGCTGCTCGTCCTCCCCGCGGTGTCGCAGGACGCCCTCCCGCTCGTGTCCGTGGGCCTCGGCTTCTCGGAGATGGCCGTCTTCGCGATCGCGCTGTTGCTGCCCGTGGATCTGTTCGCACCCGACGAGATCGGCCGCGGGTCCGGCGTCGTGATCTCGATCGCTTACGTGGGCGCCCTCGCCGGTCCTCTCGGGGCAGGGATCTCCGTCGACCAGACGCAGGCGTTCGACGTGGCCCTGTCCGCGTTCGCCCTCCTGTCCGTCGTGTCGGTCCTCGCGGTCTTCGCCCTGCCCGAAACAGGTCGCCGGAGGAGGCCTTAAGGTGTATCACCCCTTCGCGGTCGGCGCGATGCAGGCCCCGCCGATTTCGGCGAAGAGCGGAGCGGGCGGAAAACCCGCGGACTTCGATCTGCTGACGCACAATCTCGGGATGGCCGCCGCCTTCGAGGAGTTCCTCGCGCCCGCGTATGGGCCCGGCGGTCGCGCGAAGCTGTTCCTCGATCCGAAAGGGCTTCCGGTGCCGACGACGGATGGGGCCCGCATGCTGGCCCTCCTGGATTCCCCGCACCCGGTGGGCCGGGTCGTCAAGGCGGTCGCCGCGGCCCAGGAGGAGCAGTGGCGGGACGGGACAAAGCTCGCCGTCCTCTTTGCGCTCCGGCTGCTGCGGAGGGCCGAGCAACTGCGCGCGCGGGGCGTTCACCCGTCGCGGATTATCCGGGGGTACGACATCGGATTGGACGTGGCCACGCAGGCGGCGGCCGACGCTGCCACGACGGAAGACCCCCTCGAGGACGAGGCCCTCCTGGGCGTCGCGCGCGGCTCCCTCGGAGGCTGGCTCGAGGACGGACCTCGGGAGGCCTTGGCGCGGGAGATCGTGGCGGCCGCGCGACAGGTCGCCAGCCCGGCGGGCGGAGGGTGGCGGTGCGACCGGGACGACATCCACGTCTTCGCAAAAGGACGGGGTGGGTTCGCCGTCCAGCGGATCGACGGCTATCTCCTCGATCGATCTCGCGACGACCCGACGATGCCCGCCCGCGTGGAAGGGGCCCGGATCGCGCTCCTGGACGCGGCCCCGATCCGGGGGAAGGCGGGCGTCCACAGCCCTAGGCTGCGGTGGATAGGCGACACGCAGATCCGGCTCAAGGGCCCCGCGGAGGCGGAAGCGTACGCGGCGTTCGACGACGCGCAGACCGAGGAGATCGTCGACCGGCTGAAGGGAGCGGGGGCGAACGTCGTCCTGTGCACGCTAGGCATCTCCGACTACGGCCACAAGCTCCTCTCGAAAGCGGGCATCCTGGGGATCCGTCGGATCATGAAGACGTCCTACATGGACCACGTCGCGCGCGCGACGGGCGGATCGCTGATTAAGGATTTCCGGCAGGTGAAGGCGGACCTCCTGGGCCATGCGGGCCTCGTCGAGGAGCGGCTGGTCGGCGGCTCGAAGTGCCTGATCATCGACCGCTGCCCGAACCCGAAGGTCGTCAGCCTTCTGATCTCCGGACCGGGCGACGCCGCGTCGGATCTGTACAAGACGCAAGCACAGAAGGCGATCGCGTCGGTCGCGACGGTCATCGAGGATCCCCGCCTCGTTCCCGGTGGTACCGGGGTCGAGATGATCGCGAGTGTCCGCGTGAGGCGAGAGGCGAGTCGGGTCGAAGGTCGGGAGCAGCTGGCGGTCGAGGCGTTCGGCCGGGCCCTCGAGGACATCACCGCATGCCTGGCGAAGAACCTCGGGCTGAACTCGCGGGACGCGGTCATTGCCCTACGAGCCGCGAGTGCGGCGGACGCGAAGGTCGGATTCCTTGCGGGGGCCAAGGCTCCCGTGGACGGAGACCATGGACTCCTCTGGGAGCCGCTGGCGCCCCATGTCTCCGCGTGGGGACGGGCCGTCGAGGCGGCGCGGACGATCCTGCGGGCGGACGATTTCCACAAGGTGTCCCGACATCCGGCGCCGCGAACCGCTACCGATGCGGAGGATCGAGGGCGCGGGGACGAGGACTCCGCGTCCCCCCCCGGCGGAAACGGCTAACCGTGGAGGAGCGTCGCGTCCGCCGGATTCCATCCGACTTGGATCTTCGCGCCCCGGTTCAGGAGTTCTCGCTCGCCCATCCTCTTCGCGCGGAGCAGCCGCCCACCTTCGAGGGCGATCTCGTAGTGCACGTACGGCCCCTTGAAGATTACGTCCTTGACCTCCGCAGGGAACCGGTTCGTCATCCGGTCCGAAGCCGGGCCCAGCTCGAGGCGCTCGTCGGGCACGAAGAACGCGATCTCATTCCCGGGTGCGAGGGACGATCCGTTCGACGCGACTTCCACTCGAAGGCCGTCCGCATCCACCGTGACCTGTCCATCGGTTGCGGCGACGACCTCGCCGGAGAACAGGTTGCTCATCCCGATGAAGTCGGCGACGAAGCGGTTCTTCGGCGAGCGGTACAGCTCCAGCGGCGTCCCGATCTGCTCGAGCACGCCGAAGTTCATCACGCCGATCCGGTCGCTCATCGTGAGCGCCTCCTCCTGGCTGTGGGTCACGAAGAGGAACGTCTTCTTGAGTTCGTGCTGGAAGCGTCGGAGTTCGATCTCCATCTCCTTCCGGAGTTTCTCGTCGAGGGTGTTCAGGACCTCGTCGAGCAGCAGGACTTCCGGGGCGATGACCATGCTGCGCGCAATCGCCACGCGCTGACGCTCGCCGCCGGAGAGTTCCCACACGCGCCGCTTCTGCTTGCCGTCCAGGTTCACGAACCGGAACATGTCGTCGACCTTGCGCTTGCGCTCGGCGCTCCCGACCCCGCGCACTTTCAGGCCATACTCGACGTTCTCCTGGGCGGTCATGTGTGGGAACAGCGCATACTCCTGGAAGATGAGGCTCGTGTTGCGGCGATATGGAGGCACGCGGGTCATGTCCATGCCCGCGATGATCACCTGTCCGGAATCGGACACCTCAAGCCCCGCGAGGATTTTCAGGAGCGTCGACTTTCCGCTCCCGCTCGGACCGAGGAGGGTGAAGAACTCGCCTCGGCGGATGTCGAGGGAGACGTTCTTCAGCGCCCTCACGTCGCCGGGAAACGTCTTCGACAAATCGCGAATCCGGACCAGAGGCTCCTGATCGGTTCCTTCCATCCTCCTTCCCCAAACACCTGCTTTCCCGTCGGCGAAGCGGCGTTCCGCGGGTACGCCATTCCCACAATGATATAAGAAATATGTGGGGGGTTCGTCCGCCGGCCGAAAAAGGGCCGACGCGTTCGAAGCGCACCCAGGAAGGCGCGAGGACAGACGAATGGTTTTTTAGCGGACAGAGCTGTTTGCGTGGCGGTGGTTTCTGTGGTGGAGGCGAAGGTCGTCGGATTTCTCGGTCTCGGCAACATGGGGGCGCCTATGGCGACAAACCTCCTGAAGGCGGGATTCTCGGTCGTCGTCTGGAACCGGACCGAGTCGAAGGCGCGGCCCTTGCTCGAGAAGGGGGCCGTCTGGGCGGAGACGCCGCAACAGGTGGCCGAGAAGTCGGACGTCGTGATCACAATGCTCGCGGACGCGCATGCAGTCCGCGAGGTCCTCCTCGGCCCGGACGGCGTCGCGGCGTCGAACCGCCGCGGACTGCCTATCCTCGAGATGAGCACGATTTCCCCCGCGGATTCCGTCGCGATTGCGAAGGAACTTGCGGCGCGCGGGATGGTCATGCTCGACAGCCCCGTCTCGGGCAGCCCAAAGGCGGCCGCGGATGCAGCCCTGACCGTGATCGTGGGCGGCGATCCGTCCGTCGTCGAGTCCTTGAGGTCGGTCCTGCAGGCGATGGCGAAGAACGTGTTCCACATGGGGCCGAACGGCATGGGGTGCTACATGAAGCTCGTCAACAATGTCGTCCTCGCCGCGATCCTCGCGGGATTCTCGGAGGCGTTCGTCCTCGGGAAGAAGGCCGGGCTGCCTCCTCAGAAGATGCTCGACGTGATCCTCCAGGGATCCGCGCGCTGTCCGCTCCTCGAGTTCAAAGGGAAGGCGATCGTGGAGGGCAACTTCGTCCCGACGTTCGCCCTACGCCTGATGCGGAAGGACCTCGGCCTGGCCCTCGCGACCGCGGACGAGGTGAAGGTGCCGATGCCCCTGACGTCGTTCCTCAACGAACTCCACCAGGCGGCGATTGCGTCGGGCCTCGGCGACCGCGACTTCTCCTCGATCGTGCAGGTGTTCGAGGGCCTCGCGAAGGCGGGATGACATGCCGGCCGCGGCCCGCCGAAGGCGGCGGACATCGGCGTTGCCGCCGAAGGACATCGAGGGACCCGACCGGATCATCCTCGAGAGGCTCCAAAAGGATGCGAAGATCAGCTTGAGCTCCCTCGCGAAGGCGACCGGACTCGCATCGTCGTCGGTCCATTACCGGATCAAGAGGCTCGAGGACGGACGCGTGATCAAGGGATACACGGCGGTCGTGGATCCGGGCAAACTGGGATACGACATCCTTGCGGTGAGCTTTATCAGGTCGAAGTACGACCCGAAGTCATATGAGCGGCTCAGCAAGGCGCTGCCGCGCATCCCCGGGGTATGGGCCGTTTACTTTCTGATGGGAGACACGGACTACGTCGTCCTGATCCGCGCGAAGAACCGGGCGGACCTCAACCGGATCGTGTACGAAATGATCTCGATGAAGGACATCGAACGCTCGGATACGCGGATCGTGATCGAGCGCCTCAAGGAAGACACCTCGGTCGTCACGGCCTAGCTGGGCGGGTCCTCTGCGCGCGCGTCCTTCTCCCGGGCGAACGGACGGTTCGGGAGGATGACGGAACCGATGCCGAGCACGATCCCCGCCTTCACGAGGTCCAAGGGGATGAACGGGATGACCGCGCGGATCATGAGGTCCTCGAATGAGAGGCTCCCACGCCCTGCCGCGACCCCGAACCCTGTGGTCCACCAAGCGTAGAACCACGCGGCGCCGAGCAGATACACGATTCCTGTGCTTGCGAGGAGGAGGAGCCCGAGCGGTGCCGGACGGCGATAGCGGACCCTGGAGTCAATCGCCCAACCAATCAGGAGCGCCGCCACGACGAATCCGAGGATGTAGCCGAACGTGGGTCCCGCGAGGATCGCGAGGCCCCCGACGCCGCGGTACAGCCCCGGCACGCCTTCAACGAGGGTCTGCGGATTCGTGTTCGATCCCGCAAACCAGGGTACGCCGAGGATCCCGATGAAAGCGTAGAGGACTTGGCTCAAGCCGCCGTAGTACTTCCCCAGGAGCACGGCGGACGCGAGGACGAAGAACAGTTGTCCCGTGATCGGGACGGGCGTCCATGGGAGGTACACCTTGACGAGCGCTCCGAATCCCGTGAGACAGGCGAACAGGCCTGCGAGTCCGAGGTTCACCAGGAAATCGCTCTCGTACCGCCATCGATAGAAGTCGTACGTCCGGTTCCGGACGCGGGTGATTGTGGCGCTCACCGCCATCCTCCTTCGCCCCCGCGGGTCGAATGCCCGTCCGGGATTTAACGCTGGCGGGACACGCGCACCTTATGGGAGCTTGATGTGCGAGGCGATCGCCGTCGTGTAGTGGCCCGAGCGGAACGTGGCGTCCTCGAGGACGGTCCGGTGGAACGGGATCGTCGTCTTCACCCCTTCCACTCGGAATTCCGAGAGCGCTCGCGACATGCGGCGGATCGCGAGATCGCGGCTGTCACCCCACACGACGAGCTTGGCGAGGAGGGGATCGTAGTGGAAGGAGACGGTGTGGCCAGCCGAGACGCCCGCATCGACCCGGACGTGCGGCCCCCCGGGTTCCGTCCATGTTGAGATCGTGCCCGGACTGGGCATGAAGTTCTTCGCGGGGTCTTCCGCGTTGATGCGGCACTCGATCCCGTGTCCGCGGCGGCCGATTTCGCCCTGGGGCGGGAGACGCGCCTCTCCCGCCGCGATTTGCAGCTGCATGTGGACCAGGTCCAGCCCGGTCGTCACCTCCGTAATCGGGTGCTCGACCTGGAGGCGCGTGTTCATCTCCAGGAAGTAGTAGCGGCCCCCGGAGACGATGAACTCGACGGTGCCCAGGTTCACGTATCCGGCGGCCTGCGCGATCCGCACCGCGGCGGCCCCCATCTCGTTCCGGAGGTCCTCCGTCAAGGCCATCGACGGAGTCTCCTCGAGCAGCTTCTGAAAGCGCCGCTGCACCGTGCACTCCCGTTCGAACACATGGACCGTGCGCCCGCGGCCATCGGCGGCCACCTGGATTTCCACGTGCCTCGGGTCTTCCAGACACCTTTCCAGGATGAGCCGGCCGTCGCCGAAGGAGGCGACGCCAAGGCGCTGCGTGGTCTCGAACGCCGCCTTGAGCTCGTCGGGGTTGCGTGCGACCTTCATCCCGATCCCGCCGCCGCCCGCGGATGCCTTCACGATGACCGGATACCCCAGGCCTTCGGCGACCTCGATCGCGTCCTCGACCCGGTGGACGATCCCCTCGCTCCCGGGAATGATCGGGAGGCCGATCTTCCTCACGAGATCGCGGGAAGGCGCCTTCCCCCCCATCGCGCGCATCGCCGCGGCCGGCGGGCCGATGAAGACGATCCCGGCCTCCTTGCACGCCTCCGCGAAGGCGGGATTCTCCGAGAGTAGGCCGTATCCCGGGTGGATCGCCTCGGCGCCCGTCTTCTCCGCGATCCCGAGGACCTTCCCGATGTCCAGATAGGTCTCGGAGAGTTTCGATCCCCCCAGCGGGACGGAGTCGTCCGCGTGCCGCACGAACGGGCTGCCCGCATCGGGTTCCGCGAAGATGGCAGTCGTCCGGATGCCCAGCTCGCGGCATGCCCTCATGATGCGTACCGCGATCTCGCCCCGGTTCGCCACGAGGATGCGATTGAACATCGGCCGGCGGAACGGCGGCCGTTCCTAAAGCCTTTCAGGCCGGCGATCGAGGGATGGGTACGAAAGGTTGTTATCCCGAGGGGCCGATGCAACGGGCGTGCGGCGTTGGGGGACGGCGTTGCTGCTCATCGTCCTGGTCGTCGCGGCTGCGGGCGTCGCCCGTGGCGCGCACAAGCCATACTACAAGGGCAGCGTCGACTCCTTGGACCCGGGAGCGTGGGAGGCGCACTTCATCTGGCTCCGGAGCGACTACTTCAACTACATGGGGAACGCCTGGTGGGAAGTCACCGCGGCTGCGCCCGGGCGCGTCGACGTCCTCTTCTTCGATTTCCCGAATTTCGTAGCGTTCCGGGATGGGGCGACGCATCGAACGCTCGTGGATCCGCTCCTCTCCGTGCCCGACGGGACCCAATCGATCTCGGGCCTGACCGCAGACCTCCCGTACTTCCTAGTGCTCCGCAACTCCGGAACCGCGATGGTTCGAGTGACATGGACGATCTATGCCGAGATCGACTGGCGGCGATGGCAGGGGCACCCTCCGGGCCCCGAATGGAACCTCACGATCGCGCAGGCGTCGCCGCCCTTGAACCGTTCGGACTCCTGGCAGACGACGTTCGCCGAGCCCGCGGTGTACGTCTACCACTGCCATCCCCACCACGACATGACGGGGATCATCGAGGTCGTGGACGCGAATGAGACGCCGGGCCGGGTGAGCGTGACGATCGACCACATGGGATTCCACCCGGAGGTCATCCGCGTGCCCATGGGGACCGTGGTGAACTGGACGAACCTCGAGAACCTAACGCACAGCGTGAACCTCGGATTGATCCCGGGCGGGTTTGTGATTCCCGCGGGCTCGACGCCCCTCGTCCCGTTCGCGGCAGTGATCGCCGGCGCCATCGCGCTCGTCGCCGCAATCGGATTGCTTATCTGGCGGAGAAGGGCGGGGCATCTCGAACGTGCTTCGAAAACGGACGCCTCGCACCGAAAAGAATCGGGCCGCACGAATAAGGATAAATAGCGTCCGTCCCTTTTCTGCGGTCGGCCCAGCATCCCGGGATCGGTCCCTTGGGACGGGGAGGCATGCGTTGGCGCATCGGAGTGCCCGGTACGACTACGGCGGCGACCGATACGTCTTCGTCGAGTTCAGCATCGACATGGAGCTCGAGCAGAATTTTAAGACGCTTTCCATGGCGGAGGCGATCAAGCAGGCGGAGATCACCGGGATTGTGGAGGTCATCCCGTCGATCTGCTCTATGCTCGTCGAATACGATCGCACGAAGATCCATGCCGACTCGTTGATCGGGCGGCTCAAGGAGATCGAGCGGTCGATGACCCACCTCACCCAGATCCCGACGCGGATCATCGACTTCCCCATCCTCTTCGCGGACCCCTGGACGACGGAGTGCGCGGAGGCCTTCAAGTCCCATCACAACACGGGCCAGGTCCCGAACATCGATTTCGTGGCGGAGGCGAACGGCTACAAGGACCGCGAATCCTTCATCCGAGCGCTGTCCGCGACGCCCTACTGGACCGTGATGGTCGGGTTCACGCCCGGCCTGCCGTGGCTCTATCCGCTCGGCGTGAGCAACGAGGAGGCGATCCAGGCCCCGAAGTACAACCGGCCGCGGACGTGGACCCCGGACCGGGCGGTCGGGCTCGGAGGCGCCTTCCTCGCAATTTACAGCGTCCGGAACCCCGGAGGCTACCAGCTCCTCGGCCGCACGACGAATCCGATCTACGACGCTCGGCAGAGGCATCCCGATTTCAAGGAGAATCCGGTCCTGCTCAAACCGGGCGACATCCTGAAGTGGCGATCCGTGACCCGCGAAGAATACGACCGGATCTGGGCGGGGGTCGAGGACGGCACGTACCGCTTCGGGATCAAACCCGTCACCGTCGAACCGGAGCGCTACCTCCAGGATCCCCGCGGCTACACGGCCGCGCTCATGGGGGGACGCTGAGTGCTCGAGGTCGTCCAGCACGGGATCGAGGCGACGGTCCAAGACGTGTACGGCCGGCCCGGCTTCTACTCGCAGGGGATCCCGCCTTCCGGGGCGCAGGACGGCGAGAGCTTGGCCCTCGCGAACCTCCTCGTCGGGAACGACAAGAACGAGGCCGGGATTGAGATCACCTTGCTCGGCCCGCAGATTCGGTTCCGTGCCGGACACACGATTGCCCTCACGGGAGGCGACCTTTCCCCGAAGATCAACGGCGAGCCCGCTCCGATGTGGGAGGCCTTTGCTGTCAAGGAGGGAGACCTACTGACCTTCGGGAAGATCGTGAACGGATGCCGCGCGTATCTTGCGGTGGCCGGAGGCATCGACGTCCCTCACGTCCTCGGAAGCAAGGCTACATATGCGCGCGGGGAGATCGGTGGCCACGAAGGTCGGCCCCTGCGGAAGGGGGACGTCCTGCGGGTGGGCCGCTCGAAGGCTCCGCCGGAGGACCTGGTGGGCCGCCGTGTCCGGCGGGATCGGATCCCGCGGTTCACGAACCGGTGGGAGCTTCGAACCGTCATCGGGATTGAGAGCTACGTGTACACGGACGCCGGGATCGAGACGTTCCTCACGACGGACTGGCAGGTGTCGAGCAAGATCGATCGCGTCGGGTATCGATACACGGGCCCGCAGCTCGAGTGCGTCAAGCGCACGCCTCCCTTCGGCGCCGGCTCCGATCCGACGAACGTCGTCGATTCCGGGTATCCCGTGGGGAGCGTGCATACGACCGGCCCGGGGGTCGAGCCGATCCTCCTCCCGAACGACGCAGTCAGCGGGGGCGGATTCGCTACGATCGGCACCGTGATCACGGTCGATCTCGACAAGGTGGGTCAGAGCAAGACGGGCGACCTCACGCGGTTCGCGCGGGTGGGCGTCGAGGAAGGCTACCGCGCCTGGGAAGAGCGGGAGCGTCATCTGACGGAGTCATCGATCGAACAAGGCAGGTGAGACACGTGGTCGTGCAAGTGGACCTGAACTGCGACATGGGCGAGAGTTACGGGATCTGGAAGCTCGGACGGGACGAGGAGGTCATGCCGTTCATCACGTCGACGAACATCGCGTGCGGATTCCATGCGGGCGACCCGCACGTGATGCGCAAGACCGTCCTGCTCGCGAAGAAGCACGACGTCGGCGTCGGAGCCCACACGGGCTTCCCGGACCGGGAGGGATTCGGACGCCGGTACATCCAGGTGACGAAGGACGAGCTGAAGGACGACATCATCTACCAGATCGGGGCCCTCTCCGGGTTCCTGAAGGCGAACGGGATGAAGCTGCAGCACGTCAAGCCCCACGGCGCGATGTACACGGTCGCCGTGAACGACATGGAGTTGTCCGAGGGAATCGTCGAGGGGATCCAGGAGTACGACCCGGATTTGCTGCTGTTCGCCATGCCGAACTCCCTCACGTACCGCATCGCGGAGAAGCGCGGTCTCCCGGTCGTCCCGGAGGGCTTCGTGGAGTTGAACTACCTCCCGAACGGCTCGCTCGCCCTGGAGCGGGCGAAGAAGGCCTGGGACCCCGAGGAGGTCGCCCGTCGGTTCGTCCGCCTGATGAAGGAGGGCGAGGTCACCACCGTCTCGGGGGAGACGATCCCGCAGAAGGTGAAGAGCGTCTGCATCCACGGCGACGCGCCGAACACGCCGGAGATCCTGAAGGCCCTGGAGGCCGCGATGGCGCGCGAGGGTATCGAGCGTGCGAACATCATGAAGCTCCTGTGATTCGCGAGGTCGAGGGGGCGGACGAGTGGATGTGATGGCGGACATCCCCGGGATGATCATCCGTGTCAACGTGAAGCCCGGAGATCAGGTGCGAGCGGGCGACGCGCTGTTCGTCATGGAGGCCATGAAGATGGAAATGGAGGTCGCCTCTCCCGATGGCGGGACGGTCGACCAGGTCCACGTGAAGGTGAACGAGGTCGTCCAGGCGGGACAGGTGCTCGCCGTTCTCCGTTGAATATTTTGCGATTCCTGGCCACGTTTCACCGCGTTCGGTTCGCGAAAACGCGTGCAGAATTGAACGGGGAGCGACATCCGGGAAACTATTAAATACCGTCCTCGCGCTCCCTGAGGCCAGCCCGGGGAGGCTGGGAACTTGGAGGAGAAGCCTGAGAGCCAGTCGGCTGTGCCTGAAGTGCCTGAGGGTGGGAGGATGTCCCGGCGCAGGTTCCTCACCTACGCTGGAATCGGTGCCGGTGTTGCCGCCGCCGCCGGCTTCGGTGGGTATTGGGTGCTCTCTCGGCCGCAGCCTCCGCTGCAATGGTGGGGCGTCGGCACGGGCAATCCCGAGCAGGACGTGTGGCCCGGCCTGGGGGACCAGGTCATCTTCTCGACCGCACCGTGGGATCCGGTGCCCGTTCTGCAGCGGATGCGGACGGGAGGGAGGAACGAATACGACGTGATCTCGAATGCCGGGACGCTGGACGACCCGCTCGCCGAGGACGGATCCATCGTCGCGTTCGAACCGCAGGACGTCCTCCCGAGCTGGAGTAAGATCTATCCCGAGCTCCGGACGAACAACCCGACGATCACCGTCGAATCGACGGGCGAGATCGTCGGCGTGCCGATCGTCCAGAATGGCGACTCCGTCGCGATGCTCCTGGACGAGATCTGGGGCCCCGGCACGACGGTGCCCGGCCAGGGCGGAGACACGTACGGACTCCTGTTCGACGAGCAGTTCAGTCAGAAGACCGCCATGGAGTCGTCGTGGGCCTGCGCGATCTATAAGGTCGGGAACTACCTGGCCCACAACAACCTTGCGACCTTGAGCGACCCGGACACGTACAACACTGCGGACCTGAACACGATTAAGAACTTCATGCTCGCGGAGAAGGCCGCGAACCAGTTCCGAACGTTCTGGACGGGGTGGGAGACCGCGGTGGGCCTGCTCACCACGAAGGACGTCCTCGCGATGGACACTTGGGAACCCGTCGTCTTCGCGCTCAAGGCGGAGGGGATCAACGCGTACTACATGGACCCCAAGGAGGGGTTCTACCTCTGGAACATCCCGATCTATCTGACGCCTCGTGGGAACACGGTGACCCGGGACCGGTGCCTCCGGCTCATGGAATGGACCCTCCAGGGTTGGTACGGCGCGCGCATCACGACGATCCGCGGATACCTGACCGCGACGCCGGACGCGATCACATACGCGCAGGCGAATCCGAACGCCCAGGGGGGTCCGTACGACTCCGCGTTCATCCAGTCGCGCCACGACAAAGTGAAGGGCAAGTTCTCCGACGGGGTCAGCGTCTACGGAAACCAGTCTCCTCCGAACATCCAGGCTTACCAGGACACGTGGACGCAGGTCATCGCGTGACCGCGTGAGCGGGTCTCATCTCGGAGGGCTTGAGTGCTCCCGCCGAAGTCGTCCGGGCTATTCGACCGGCTGGCCGAGTACTTTGCGGACCATCCGAGGATCCTCCTGACCCTCCAGCTCGCGCCCGCGATCGTCTTCGTCGCCGGCGTCGTCTTCGTTCCCCTGGCATCCGTCTTTGCGTGGAGTTTCTGGACGATGGAGGGCCGCCGACTGGTGCCCTCCTTCTCGACGGATGCCTACGCTCGGTTCCTCGGATCGACGGGAGACACGTTCCGGCTCGAGGTCTTCGCGACCTCCCTGCGGATCGCGGTCACGCAGACGGCCGTCTCGCTCGTCCTAGGCTTCGCGATCGCGTACTTCGTGGGCATCCGGATGCGGGGCAGCAAGTATGTCCTGCCGCTCCTCCTGTTGTTCGCCGTCCCGTTCCTGACGAGCTACCTCATGCGGACTCTGAGCTGGCACGCCGTGCTCCAGAGGTTCGGCCTGATCAATACGCTCCTCCTCGGCCTGGGCGTCATCCGGGAACCCATGACGTGGTTGCTCTTCTCCGAGTTCGCGGTCCACGTGGGCCTGCTGTCCACGTACCTGCCGTTCATGATCTTCCCCGTCTGGCTCGCGATGAGCCGCATCGACTCGACCGTGCTGCTGGCGAGCGCGGACCTGGGCGGGAGGCCGAAGGACACGCTCTTCCGTATCGTAATCCCGCTGACCCTCCCGGGCATCCTGATCGGCTGCATCTTCGTCTTCGTGGGCGTCCTCGGGGACAGCGTCGTGCCGGCTCTGCTTGGAGGCCCCGGCGGGAGCAGCACGCTCCTCGCGAACCTCATGGATCGGGCCGTGGGCGGCGACGACCTCCCCCTCGCGGGAGCGATGGCGTCGATCACGCTCCTCATGGCGATCGGCCTCATCCTCGCCTGGGAGTTCTTCTTCGGACTCAAGAAGATCGGTGAGATATGAGCGCCGCCGAGACGGCCCGGACCGTCCATCGCCACCCCCTCGAGGTTTTTTTCGAGAAGCACGGGATGAAGGTCTGGAAGGGGTTCGTCGGGTTCTTCATCCTCTACGTGCTGCTGCCGCCCCTCCTGCTCGTCGCAATTTCCTTCGAGCCGTCCGGCGTGGTCCGCATGCCGACGGGATTCAGCCTCAAGTGGTACGACGTGATGATCAACGACCAGGCCCTCCAGGGGGCTCTCCTCAAGTCGATCATCCTCGCCTTCCTGACGACGTTCGTCGCCACGTTCCTGGCGCTCCAGGCCGCCATCGGGTTCCGGAAGACGAAGCACAAGACCCTCGTGATCGCGGTCATGATCCTCCCGATCTTCCTGCCCGGGATCATCCAGGGGTTCAGCCTGAGCATCGTCCTGAACCAGTTCCTCGGCGTGGAGCGGAACTTCTGGACGGAACTCGCGGGCCATGTGATGTGGGCCCTGCCCTTCGCCTTCCTCGTCGTCCTGACGAGCATGTCCTCCGTGCACCGGGAGTGGGTCCTCGCCGCTCTGGACCTCGGCGCGAACCCGTGGCGCGCGTTCAAGGACATCGAGTATCCGATCATCAAGCCCGGCATCACGAGCGCCGCGATCTTCTCCTTTGTCCTGTCGTTCAATGAGTTCAACCGGACGTTCTACCTGTACGGCCTCGGTGAGACGCTCCCGATCTACGTGTGGAACCGGATCTTCGTCGCGACGAGCCCCCAGACCTTCGCGATCTCCGCGTTGACGGTCATCCTCTCCCTGACGCTGATTGGCCTCGCGACCTGGTACCTGACCCGCGTGGGTCGTGTGGCGAAGGAGACGTTGCAGGAGGGCCTCGCCGAGCAGCAGGACGTCCCGGGGGCCGAGCGGACCCGAGAACCTGCGGTGGCGGACGGATGACGCGATTCGGAGAACTACATTTCCCCGGCGCTCCGAGGATCGAGGTTGAGCCCCCGGGACCGAAGGCGCGGGCGCTCCTCGCGCTGCAGGCGAAGTACGAGAGCGCTGCGGTGCTGTATCCCAAATCGCTTCCGCTCGCGCTCGAGGAGGCGAAAGGCAGCACGGTCCGGGACGTAGACGGGAACCTTTACCTCGACTTCTACGCAGGCATCAGCGTCCTAAACTTCGGCCACTCGAACCCGGCGATCCTCGCGGCTGCGGAGGCGCAGCTACGGCGGCTCACACATTCCCTCGACTTCCCTCATGAGACCCGGCTCGATCTGATCCGCACCCTGATCGAGACCGCGCCCGGACGCCTGCGGAACGCCTCCCGCGTCCTGTTCGGGAGCCCGTCCGGCGCGGACGCCGTGGAGTCCGCCCTCAAACTTGCGCGCCATCATCGGAACCGCTATGCGGTCATCTCCTTCGAGGGCGCGTATCACGGCCAGACGGTCGGGGCCCTGGGCGTCGGCTCCCAGACGAAGGCGAAGGCGGGCCTCCCGCCCCTCGCGGCGGAGACGCACTTCGCGCCGTACCCGTACTGCTACCGCTGTCCGTTCGGGAAGGGCGTGGACGGCGACAACGGCTGCTGCATGGAGCCCGCGAGGAACCTCGAGCGACTCCTGTCAGACCCGTACGCGGGCGTCCCGGAGCCCGCGGCGGTCATCCTCGAGCCCGTGCAAGGAGAGGGGGGCGTCGTCGAAGCGCCTGCGGAATTCCTCCGGGAGGTCCGTCGGATCACGGAGGAGCGCGGCATCCCACTGATCGTGGACGAGATCCAGGCGGGCCTGGGCCGCACGGGCGACCTGTACTCCTGCGAGGCCTCCGGCATCACCCCGGATCTGATGCCGATCGCGAAGTCGATCGGCGGCGGGCTCCCCCTTGCGGCCCTCGTCCTCCGACCGGATTTGGACGCGTGGGAACCCGGGGCCCATGTCGGGACCTTCCGCGGGAACCTGGTCGCGATGGCTGCCGGCCTCGCGGGCCTGCGGTTCCTCGAGCGGGAGAAGCTCCTGGACCACGTGAAGGAGATTGGCAAGTCCCTCAAGCGACGATTGACCGAGATGACGGACGAACATGAGTACATGGCCGATGTCCGTGGCCGGGGCCTCATGCTCGGGGTCGAGTTCGTCAAAGACCGCCGATCGAAGGAACCCTGGAAGGAAGGCGTGGCGCGAATCCAGATGGAGTGCTACCGCCGCGGCCTCCTCGTATGGAAGGCGGGTCACTTCGGGAACGTCCTTCGCCTGCTGCCGCCCCTCGTGACCACGAAGGAGCAGGTGGAGAAGGGGGCCGATATCCTTGCGGACGCGGCCCGCGCGGTCCGGCCGTAAGTCGGGCCGCCTTGCCCTCGTTCGCGAGAAGCGGTGCGAAGCGTGACGTAGGATTGTCGCGTCGCAGACACGACGCAAGGGGAGGGGCGGGCGACCTCCGGAGCATCCCTCGCTCCCGCACGGGAACGCTGAAGTAACGCCCGATCGATGCCCGGCGGGGGAGAGACGTGTCCTCGGACACGGACGCGGCGAAGGCCGCCGAGCGGATGCTTGCGGTCGCGGCGGAGGCGGAGCCACAGCTGTCCAGGTCGGACCCCCGGGCTTGGACGGATCGACTCGAGGCAGAGCACGAGGGTCTCCGGGCCGTGTTCTCTTGGTTCATTGACCACGGCGACGGGGAAAAGGCGCTCCAGCTCGCGGCGGACCTCTGGCTGTTTCAGGAGGAACGGGGACACGCGGAAGAAGCTCGAGCCTGGCTGACGAAGGCCCTCGCGGCGCCCGGCGCGGAGCCGCGATCCGTCACCCGGGCGCGAGCCCTCTATGGGGCAGGCATCCTCGCGTTCCGGAATCTCGACGAGGACTCGGCCCGGCGGGCGTTCGAGGAGTGCCTGGCCATCGCGCGGGAGCAGGACTACGTCCGCCTCATCGTGCGCGCGACGACGGCCTCGTATGGCTGGGACGGGTGGCCTTCGCGGAACGAAATCCGGCGCGTGCCGCGACGCTGTTTGCGGCGGCCAGGGCCCAGTTCGATGCCACAGGCCTAGCGATGGATCCCGACGAAGCGCCAGAATACGAGAAGGGTTTGGCCGCGATCCACGGGGCCCTGAACGACGCGTCCTCCGCCGCATGGGCGGAGGGGACACGCATGGGCCTCGACGAGGCCGTGGCGTTCGCTCTCGCCCCTCGGTAGCCAATCCGAATCCCCGGACTTCGGCCCGGGGAGGTTTTACGTGCCCGGCGGCCATGGTCGGCGCATGACGACCGTCCTCCTGCAAACGACGATGGGCGACGTGACGATCGAACTCTTCGACGACGCGATGCCGATCACCGCCGGGAACTTCCGGAAGCTCGTCGAGAAAGGCTTCTACGACGGGACGATCTTCCATCGCGTGATCGCGGGATTCATGATCCAGGGCGGAGACCCCGGGGGTACGGGGTTCGGCGGGCCCGGGTACACGATTCGCGACGAGCTTCCCACAGGGAACCGGAACGCCCGCGGGACGATCTCGATGGCGAATGCGGGCCCGAACACGGGCGGGAGCCAGTTCTTCATCAACGTCGCGGACAACCTCCGTCTGGACCGGAAGCATCCCGTGTTCGGTCGAGTCGTGAGCGGGATGGAGATCGTGGACGCGATCAGCCGCACGCCGACGGACGCCCAGGACCGGCCACGGACGACCGTCACGATCCGGAAGGCAAGCCTCGTCGCGTGAGTCTCGCAGCCGCCCTCCTCCGTCCGCGCGCGCCTCGCGGTATCCTTGATTTCCGCACCAACATCCTCAAGCGCGTCGCACCCATCGCGGGACCGTGCGGCGCGCCCGCTCCGTTGCACTCGTCTTCGCCACGGTGGCGGCTTCCTTCGTCGTGATGAACCCCGCACCCGTCGCCGCCGCAGGCCAGATCTCGGAGTACATGACCGGCCTCAACTGGCCCATCGCCCTCGCCTTCTCCCCCGACGGACGGATCTTCTTCGCGGAGCGGCTCACCGGGAACATCCGGATCATCGAGGACGGAATCCTCCTCGGGACCCCGTTCTACACCCTGACGAACACCGCCTCTGCCGGGGAACGGGGACTCCTCGGCCTCGCCCTCGACCCCGAGTTCCCTTCGACTCCCTACGTGTACGCATACCAGACGTACAACGACGCGGCGAACGGGACGATCTATAACCGCATCGTCCGCATCGTCGCGAGTGGGAATGCGGGCCTCTCCCACACGGTGATCCTGAGGATGCCGCCCCTCAGCAGCGCGAACAACCACAACGGCGGAATCATCACATTCGGGCCTGACGGAAAGCTCTACGCGGTCGTGGGGGAGAACGCGAACCCCTCCCTCTCCCAGGATCCGACGAGCCTCCTGGGAAAGTCCTCCGGATGAACCCGGACGGGAGCGCCCCGACCGACAACCCGTTCTTCGGAAACCCCACGTGGAACGATCTCGTGTACACGTACGGCCACCGGAACATGTTCGGCCTCGCGTTCCATCCTTCGACCGACCAAGCCCACGTGACCGAGAACGGTCCAAACTGCAACGATGAAGTGAGCCTCCTTTCTCCAGGGGAGAACTTCGGGTGGGGTTCCACGGCGACGTGCTCCACGCCGCCCCCGCCCCCGGGCAACACGAACCGCGACGGTCCGAGTCCCGTGCTCCCGATCTGGTGGTGGGGGAGCACGATCTGCCCCACGAACGCGGCGATCCACGCGGGTCCGTCCTTCCCGGCGTGGCAGGGGGACCTCTTCATGGGCGACTGCAACTTCGGTCGCCTGCACCGGCTCGACCTGGATGCACCCGCCTACGATTCCGTCGCATCGGACGAGATCCTCTGGACCGCGCCGAGTGCGATCCTCGACGTCGAGGTCGGGCCCGACGGGGCAATCTGGATCACGACCCCTACGACGATCTACCGCTACGTGGACGCCGGTCAGGCCCCCGTGGCGTCCTTCACCGCAACGCCGAGTCTCGTGACGGTCGGCGTGCCCGTGGTCTTCGACGCGTCCGCGTCCTCCGACCCCGACGGGACGATCGTCTCGTACGCATGGGACTTCGGGGATTCGACCTCGGGGAGCGACGTGACGACCTCGCATGCGTACGCGGTCCCGGGCGTATTCACCGTGGCCCTCACCGTCACGGACAACGAATCCTTCACCACAACGAGCTCTCGGGACGTCAGCGTGCAAGCGTCGCCAGGGCCGCCTCGCATCCTGTCGAGTGACCCGGGCGCGGGACCCGTGACCGTCATTGTCGGGGAGAGGCGGACGTTCACGATCACCGCTTCCGACCCGAACGGGGACACCCTGACGTACACATGGCGCGTTGACGGCACGACACGTGGAGGCAACGTCCCTGCGTTCGAATTCCTGGGATCGGCCTTGGGTACTTTCAGGGTGAACGTCACGGTCTCCGACGGCTCATCAGCGGTCTGGCAGGAGTGGACGGTGACCGTCGTCCCCCGGGAACCTTTCCCTCTGTGGATTGTATGGCTCACCCTGATCCTCGCCGTTGCGGTCATCGCGTCGGTCGTCTTCCTCTGGCGGATGCGGGGGAAGGGGGACCAAGGACCGCCACCTCCTTCGGGTACCCCGTGAACGAAGACCCCTCCGATGTCCCGTGAGACGAGAGGCGCACACGCTTCCATCCGATTGTGCTCGACCCGAAGCCTCGGACTCAAGGCCGAGAATGAGCCAATAACCGTTAAGGAGTCTCGAGACCCAGGGCGAGGACGAGCCCTCCGAGCGAAGCCATGCCGGAACCCATCCAACTGAAGTCGAAGATCTGCCTCGTCGGCGAGGCGGCCGTCGGGAAGACGTCCCTCCTCCGGCGGTATGTCCTGGATCAGTTCGACGACACGTATGTCCGGACCCTCGGGGCGAAGGTCTCGAAGAAGACGATGTCCGTGCCTGTGCCGGAACGGAAGACGCAGGTCGAGATCACGATGGCGATCTGGGACGTGATCGGCCATCTCGGATTCCGCCAGCTCCTCGGGGACGCGTTCTTCGACGGGGCGCAAGGGATCCTGGCCGTGGCAGACCTGACGCGGCGCGGGACGTTGACCCAGCTCCCGGGCTGGGTGCAGGCCGTCGAAGGCATCGCGGGGACGGTCGCCGTCGTCCTCGCGGCGAACAAGGCCGATCTGACGTCCGGGGCGGCCTACGGCAAGCAGGAAGTCGCCCCGATGGCCACGGTCCTCGGGTACCCCTACTTCCTGACGTCCGCGAAGACGGGAGAGAACGTCGAGGATGCGTTCCTTCGGTTGGGTTCGGACATCACGAAGATCCAGCTAGGCGTCAGGTGGCCCTCCCGCGGAGCGGGTTCACGCGTCAGAGCCGCATCTTCCGCGCGTAGGCGAGGTCCTCGGCATCCGAGCGATCAAGGGAACGCCTCGCGAGCCACGTCGCGAGGAATCCGGGGACACGAGGAATCGAAAGCTCGGCTTTCGTCGACACATGCGTGCCTGCATCCGCGCGTGCGTAGGCGTTCTCGAGGTTCGTGAGAGCCCCGTTCTCGAACTCGATCCGGTACGCGTAGACGGAGGGCGGCTCGATCCGGTAGTGCCACGTCGTCCCGGACGGCCGACCGCCGACCCGGACGACGCGCTCCGCCACCTTCTCGCGAGGGAACGACAGACCCTGGAATTCGACGCGCTCTCCCTCCTGAATCGTCCGGCCGGCCTCGATCCAGGGATGGATCTCATGGATGAGGTCTTCGTCGAGATGCGCGTGGAGGAGCCTCCACAGGCCGTCGAGCGGCAAGGGGAAGATCCCCTCGAGCTGGAGCGTCTTCGTTGATATTTCCTCCCGCGTGGACGGCACGAAGCGAGGACCGACCTTGAATCTTTCCGCTCGCGCCTCGCTCCAAGCATTCCCCCATTCGAGACGCGGGAAAATCGTGCAATCCTCTAGGTCGGCGGTCACCCGCTGCGGGCGGGGAATCGGCCGCCGCCGGATCGCGCGGCGAGGGCGAGGACCGGGTGGCTCCCCAGGACTCCCATCACCCGTTGGAGGACTTTCGCCTCCGCCTTCCGGAGGTGCTCCTCGAGGGTCGTGCGCGCGAGGCCGAACGCGTTCGCGAGATTCTCCGTCGACGTGCGTCGCGGACTCTCGTAGTATCCGGCCTCGACCGCCGTGGTCAGGACGGCGAGCTGCCGCTTCGTGAGGGTCCCGGCGATGTCTCCGAGGTCCACCTGCACCTGGAGCGCCTCGGGGCCCACGTCCGCGAGGGCCTCGAGGTTCGCCGCGCCGAACTCCTGAAGGCGCTCGAGGAGCTGCTTCAGCCTCTCCCGGGTCGGGGCGAGGATACGGTAAAACTCGCGGCCTTCGCTGAACAAGGCGGGGAAGAGGATCGAGCAGCCGTAGGATTGGATGCACTCTTCCACGCCGGAGGGCGGGCAACCGCCGCGGGCCATCCCAACGAGGGGCGAGCGGCACAGGAGCGAGTATCCGGACAGGCGAGCTTCGAGATCGTGGAGGAGGGCGTCGAGCTCGTCCGGGTCCGCACCGGTCACGAGGAAGATCGAGCTGTGGCCAGGGGCGCCAATCTGTGTGATCGTCGATCCGTCGTGGGTCTTCTCGGAAAGGCAGCCTCGATGATGGACCCGGATGCGCGCTTCGACGGGCATGGGAGCCGGAAGGCCCCCCGGCCTATTTAACGAAATACCGTCGTACGCGGGGTCCGTCACGGCGGAGGACCCACGAGGGACGGTAAAATCCGGAAGCTGCCGCGTGCCAATCGGGTCCAGCATGGCAGGATTCCAGACCGTCTTGGGCCGGGGCGAGGGTTCATCGTGGATTCACTACGAGCCGAACGCGTACCTGAGACCGGAGACGCCTTGGAGACGTCGGCTCCGCTACTGGCTCAGCTCCTTCCGGGGCTACGCGGCGTTCGACGTTCGAGGCACTGGCCCGAGGTGATCGCATCCGGCGCACGAATCAGGGGTCCATCGTTTCGATGACCTTCACGTTCCGCTCGAGCAAGGCGAGCTCCTTCTCCTCGAGCGCCTCCGGGCTCACGGGCAGGAGGAGGATCGCGCGGGAACTCCGGCAAGGAATGCTGCTACGCCTCCCGTCCCTCATCGTCACTCTCCGCCCACAATCTCGGAGATGGATTCGTACAGGAAGGGCAGTTCGGGGAGATGCGCCCCGTTGCAATAGAGGGACCCGCTCGTGTAGGCGGTGAACACAGTCTTTTCGATTCGAATGCGCCATAGCTCGTGCGCGCCCTTCAATTCCTTGTCCATCACGCCGCCACGGCGCGTCAGGATGTCGCGGATTCGCTCCATGCGGTCCAGGGAAATCCCCTTCCATGTGCGACCCGCCATCGCCGCGGATTCGTCGGGTCGACGCAAGAACGTTTCCTTTCGATCATGAATCGAAGCGCGTCAGGACACACCGGGCCGCTTGCCTGCTGCGCGCAAAACCCGCAGGGCGTTCAGCGTGACGAGCTTGCTCGGCCCTCCCCGACCCCAGTCCACGACCTCGACGCCCGTTCCCTTCCTCCCGGGAGGACGGAAGTACACGTCGTGCACGACCCACGTTCCGTCGGCGCGCCGTTTCTCCGAGACAAGGCGAAGGGCTTCCCGGAGCCGCGGTTCCGTCAAGGGTCCGAGTCTGGACAGGATGAGGAGCCCCTGGAGCACGTCGTAGTGCCAGTACGGCGGGTAGTGAAATCGGAGCCACGCGGGGTTCACGACCTCTCCCGTCCGCTCGGAGCGGAACATCCGGTGTCGCAGGAACAGCTCCCGCGCACGCTCCGCTCCCACGAGGACGTCCCGGTCCTCCGTTGCCCGATAGTACTCGAGGAGGCCCCACGTGGGCGCGAGGGTCTCGTGGAAGGACGAGTGGTCCGCCGAGGGGATCTTGTCGCAGTTCCATCCGCCGTCGGGCCACTGCCACTCGAGGAGGGACCTCGCGAGGGTCTCCACACGGGAGTCCTCCGCCATCCCGAGGCGGCTGCACACCGCGAGGGCATTCCCTTCCTGGGAGGCACATCTGCGGACGCGTCCCTCGATCGTCCGAATCGCCGACCGGTGCGCGCTCCCGAGGAGCCACGCCAGGACCTGCCCCGCGGCCTTCCTCCCGGCCGCATGCCGGGGCGGCAGGCCGAGCTCGACGAGCGAGACGAGCCGCCAATGAGCGCCCGTCCACTTCTGGTACGGATGCACGCCGAATCCGCCGTCCGGCCGCTGCCCATGGAGCAACGCGCGGACCCTCGGATCCTGGGGAATCCGCGCACGCGCCGTGCGCACGATCCGCGACTCGGAAGGCTCTCCCAGGAGGTCCGTGAGCGTCACGTAGCGAATGGCGGGATCGCGCGGCTCCAAGAGCCATCGGATCGTCGGGTCCTGCGGGTCCATGGGGCTTCGACCGGTGGGAACCTCCCAAGGAGGAAATGAGGATTTGGCCCTTACGCCATCGGCCGTCGATGGGCCGAGGTCTCTTCCAGTCGGCTACCGGCGATCGCCGGGCCAAGCGGTTTCCCGGGCTTTGCGCATCATGAGGCCCGATGACGCTCACGCAGGAGAGGGCAAACGATAAGGCATTCGCGCGGCATCGGACCGCGAGGACGAGAGGGGAGGAGACGCCGTGGTCCTGCATGTGACGTTTGCGACGCGCTCCCTCGGTCCGCTCCAGCAACTCACGGAGCGATGCGAGCGGCTCACGATCGAAGCCTACCCCCTCGACGGGTTCCTCCTCCTGCGCGGGCTCGGTGAGGTCGACGAGCTCGCGGACGCACCCGAGATCCTCGCGTCCGGCCGACGTGTCCTCCATTCCGCCCGCACGGACCGCGACCTCACGCTCCTCCTCGACGGACATGCGGACGACGCAGGGGTCATCTCCCGTCTCGCGAATCGGGATGCGCACGTCCTCCCCCCGATCGTCTGGCGGCGCGGGGAAGCCCTCGTGACGCTCCTGGTGGACGACAAAGCGGACCTGCTTGCCCTTGAGGCCGAATTCCCGGAGGCTCGCCTCCTCTCGAAGCGGGAGGCGCGAGGCGGTCCCCAGGTCGCCCTCGCGTCCCCGCTCTTCCTCCCGCAGCTCACGGAGAAGCAGGCGAAGGCCCTCCTCGCGGCCTTCAACGCCGGATACTACGAATTCCCCCGACGGGCGACGACGGAGGAAGTCAGCACGTCTCTCGGCGTCGCGCGGAGCACGTTCGAGCAGCACCTGAACCGCGCGGAGCATCACGTCGTGATGGCGATGCTCCCGATCGTGCGGATGCGAGCCGGGCTCGCGCGGGAGGAAGCCCTCGCCGTCTACTCGCGTTTCAGCCGGGAGCTCGGGCTGTACGTCCGTCTCGAGGTCCTCGGGGACCAGGTCACGGGGATCCGGCTCTCGAAGGAGCCGGCGGCCGAGCCCGCGGGAGCGGACCATCCGTTCCTCGCGGAGATCCTCGAGCACATCCGGACGGGGGAGGGGGACCTCCGGGACATCCCGCTCCATCTCGAACTCACCCCGTTCGAGCGGGAGGTCCTCGACCTCCTGCGGACGATCCCGCCGGGTGAGACAATCACGTACGGGGAGCTCGCAAGGAAGCTCGGCCGCCCGAAGGCCGCGCGGGCCGTCGGGAATGCAGTCGCACGGAACCCCGCGATCATCGTGATCCCCTGCCACCGGGTCGTGCCAAGGTCCGGCGGAATCGGGAGCTACTCCGCCGAAGGTGGACCGGAGACGAAGCGGAAGCTCCTCGAGCGCGAACGCGCGTCCGTCGCCTTGCCGAGCGCCCCGCCGGCGACGAAGAAGCGACCCGCGAGGCGATCCGTCCGCTAGAGGTCCGTCCTCGGAATCTCGGGGCCGCGCCGCATTCGCTCACCCCCATCCTCGAAGATTATAAGGGGCCTCCCGGCATTGGGTTCTCCCCACGGGGGAGAGACGATGACGGAAGAACCGAAAGTCGGCAGCATTGTGCACGTGGAGTTCGCCGTGAAGGAGCCGGCGAAGGTGAAGAAGTTCTACGGGGACCTCTTCGGCTGGAAGTTTCAGGACGTGCCCGAGATGGACTACGTCCTGTTCGAGGCTCCCAGCGGACCGGGCGGCGGGATCGGCCCCGTCATGGAAGGCCAGCAGCCGGGGATCACCAATTACCTGAAGGTCGAGAACATCGACGACACGATCGAGAGGATCGAGCGGGCAGGTGGCAAGATCCTCGTGCCGAAGCAGGAGGTCCCCGGCCAAGGCTGGATGTCGTGGTTCGAGGACCCTGCCGGGACGCGGATGGCGCTCTGGCAGCAGACGCCTCGGTCGCCCTAGATCGCGAATCGGGGAGGATTCGGCGTCTGCGAGACCGCATCGTTCTGCGTGGAAGCTCGGCCCTCCGTGAGAATGAGAGTCGGAAGGCCGTGGAGAGTCACCAGGCCGGGCGGCCGGACTTCCACACTCGGAGAATGGTCTCCGGTTCGGAAAGGACGCGGACGTCCTTCGAGGGATCCTTCGCGACCGCGATGACGTCTGCCACATACCCGGCACGGAGTTGCCCGGACCTAGGAGCTTGAGGTCCGAGGGTCAGCGGCCCGTTCGCGGTCGCGGCCTCGATTGCCTGCAGGGGCGTCATCCCCGCTTCCGTGAGCAGGATGAGCTCCTGGGCGTTGTCGCCCCACGGCGCGATCGTGCCCTCCCCCGTGCTCCAGATGTCCGTCCCCAGGGCGATTCGCACGCCCTTCCGGACCGCGAGCTGGAGGGACTTCTTGTGTTCGTCCGCCAGGGCGACGACCTTTCGGTATGCGTAGTCCGGCACTCCGAGGCTCTTCCCCAGACCCACCAGGCGTCCGATGATGTACCGCGTGGGCACGAGGATCGCGTCTCGCTGGATCAGGAGGTCCGCCGCCTCCTCGTCGAGATAGGAGCCGTGCTCGATCGTGCGGCATCCGTTCCGCAGGGCCGCGAGGATCCCCGGCTTCCCGTGGCAGTGGGCCGCGACGATCCGCTCCGCGCGGCCTGCCTCCTCGACAATCGCCCGGATCTCCTCGTCCGCGAATTGCTGGTGGATCGGATGGTCGACCTCGCTCATCACGCCGCCCGAGGCGCAGATCTTGATCACGCGCGCTCCGACACGCAGTTGTTTCCGCACGCCCCGGAGGCATTCCGGAATCCCGTCGCACACCTGGAGGTACCAGCCTGCGTCCCCCAACGCGTGGACGTACGACGCGGGGAACATGTGGAGGTCCCCGTGGCCCGCGGTCGGGCTGAGCATCGAGCCTCCGCCGTAGATGTGCGGGCCCGGGATTGTGCCCTCCTCGACGACGCGCGCGAGGTGCACGCCCAAGCCGACGAGATCTCGCACGCTCGTGAAGCCTGCATGGAGCGCCCGTTCCGCATCCTTCGCGGCCCGGGCCGCGAGGACCGGTAATGAGGTCTTCGCGACCTCCTCGATATTCGCGGTCCGGAGGCCCATGAAGTGTCCGTGGCAGTCCCACAGGCCCGGCATCACGGCGGGCACGCGGACCGTCTCGACACCAGAAGCGGCCTTCGGCGCGCCTTCGAGGGGACCCGCATACGAAATGGTCTCGCCGTCGAAGACGACGCAGCCGTTGCGGATGGGCTCTCCCCGGCCGGGGATCAAGACATCGGCTTCGATGCGGACCACGGAAACCCCACCCTGGCTGGCGGGGAACGCTTCGGGGCCCATAAAGCCTCCAGAAGGCGCGCGGCACACGATGGGGCAGGACGCGCGAGGGTCTCGCGCCATCGAGAATCGCGGCGGGGGCCCAGCCCGTTCGTCATAGACGGCCTCTCCGTTCGCTGCGCGAACGAACCATCCGGGGCCCCCCGAAACCTTAATTGCGGGATGCCGCTCGGGTCGGAAGGGCCGCAATGGACGAATACTTCCGGACGAACCGAGATTTCTGGGACGAGGCCGTCGGGGTGCACGCTCGCTCGACGGGACCTCACGCGTACAACGTGGACGCGTTCAAGCGGGGCCTGACGGCCCTCCACGCGATCGAGCTCCGTGAGGTAGGAGACGTCGCGGGAAAGGACCTCCTCCATCTCCAGTGCCATTTCGGGATGGACACGCTCTCCTGGGCGCGGCTCGGGGCCCAGGTGACGGGCGTGGACTTCTCCCCGAAGGGAATCGATCAAGCGCGGGCCCTCGCCTCGGAACTCAAGATCGACGCTCGGTTCATCCTCTCGAACCTGTACGACCTCCGGAGGAACCTGGAGGGGGACTTCGACGTCGTCTTCACGTCGTACGGGGCCCTGCTCTGGCTGCCCGATCTTGCGGCATGGGGGCGGATCGTCTCCCACTACCTCCGGCCGGGCGGTTTCTTCTACGTCGTTGAGGCTCATCCTTTCGCGGACGTCTTCTACGACGGGAACGATGCGACGGACCTGAAGGTCGGGCGGTCCTACTGGCCGTCGAGCCAGCCGACGCGTGTCGAGGAGGACGGAGACTACGCGGATCCGTCGGCGCACCTCGAACACCAGGTGACGTTCGAATGGGACCACACGCTCGGGGAAGTCGTGGACGCGCTCACGGACGCGGGTTTGCGTATCGAGTTCCTCCATGAGTTTCCGTTCATGGGGTGGATGCGGTTCCCATTCCTGGTTCCCAGGGGGGACGGATACTACGACCTGCCCGAGGGGATGCCAAAGATCCCGCTCACCTTCTCCATGAAGGCGACGAAACCAATGGACTGATCCGCGCGGGACCGGACGGTGGTGTGGCGATGTATCCGTGTCGGCGTGGCGCCCCGCATGGGCCGGCTCTTCAACGGGTGGATCCACCTCGAACTCGAGAGCACGGCATTCCCGGGCATCGTGATCCTCGTCGGCCTGATCGGACTCTGCACCGTGTTCGTCCACGTCGTCGAAGGATGGGGCGGGATCCTCGATGCCTCTTCGAATTCGTCGAATTCCCCCGGGCCGAAACGGGAATACACGGAATAGGGCGCGGCCGGATCAGCCCGCGGCCGGCCGGAACTTGTATCCGTAGTGGATCACGCCGGCCTCCCCTTCCTGGCCGAGTCGCCGGAAAGTGGCTTGGACCCGCATCCCGATCTTGACGTTCTCCGGCTTCACGTCGAGGAGCTGGGACGTCAGACGGACGCCCTCGTCCATCTCGACGATCGCCATCACGTAGGGCTTCATCATCTCGAACTGCACGGGCGCGTCGTGGATCACGGTGTACGTGATCACGGTTCCTTGGCCCTTCAGCTGGAGTCGCTCCATCTTCCCGATCGACTTCCGCCCGCATTCCGGGCAGACCGCGCGGGGAGGGAAGTCGACCTTCCCGCAGTTCCCGCACTTCGTGCCGATGAGATTGTATCGGCTCTGGATCTCCCGCCAGAACCGTGGGATCGCCATCTCAATCCCCCCGCTCGAACAAGTGGACGACCGCCGTGGCGCCCGTGCCGCCAAGGGTGTGCGTGAGGCCGCGGCGCGCCCCGACGACCTGCCTCTTGCCCGCCTGGCCCCGCAGCTGCCGCACGATCTCTACGGCCTGCGCGACCCCTGTAGCGCCGACGGGCTGCCCGCGGGCCTTGAGGCCTCCGGAAGGATTCACGGAGACCTTCCCATTCAGGGCGGTCCAGCCGTCCAGGGTCGCGGGCCCGCCTTTCCCTTTCTCGACGAACCGCAGGTCCTCGACCGCCAGGATTTCCGTGATGGTGAAATTGTCGTGGACCTCCGCGACTTGGACATCCTTCGGCTCGCACCTCGCCTCCGCGAAGGCACGCTTGCCAGCGACGACCGTAGCGTCCATCGTCGTCAGGTCCCTTCGGTCGTGGAGGGCGAGGGTGTCGCTCGCCTGGCCAGATCCCGCAATCCGGACAGGCGTATCGCTGAACTTGCGGGCCTTCTCCATGGAGCAGAGGACCAAGGCCGCTGCGCCGTCGGACAGGGGCGCGCAGTCGAACACCCCGAGGGGCTCCGCGACCCACGGGCTGTGCAGGACCGTCTCCATCGTGATCTCCTTCTGGAACTGAGCCTCCGGATTGAGGGCGCCGTTCTTGTGATTCTTCACGGCGACGGAGGCCATGTGCTCCCTCGTGGTGCCGTATTCATGCATGTGCCTGCGGGCGATCATCGCGTACAGGCCGGCGAACGTCGCCCCGAAGACGCTCTCCCATTCCTGGTCCGCCGTGCTCGACAAGATCTCCGCGGCTTGGACGTCGCCCACGTCGGTCATCTTCTCCGCGCCCCCGACGACCACGATGTCGTGCAACCCGGACATGATCGCGAGCCGGGCTTGGAGGAGGGCGACCGCGCCGCAGGCTCCGCCGCCCTCGATCCGGACCGTCGGGAGGTGCATGTCCGCCAGGCCGGCGTAGTCGGCGACGAGTGCGGACACATGCTCCTGATCGATGAACTTCCCCGCGGACATGTTCCCGATGTACACGGCGTCGATTTCCTCGGACCGGACGTTCGCGTCCTGGATCGCCCTGAGCCCGGCCTCGATTCCGAGGTCCCGGAACGAGCGGTCCCAAAGTTCCCCGAACTCCGTCTGGCCGACGCCGATCACCGCGACCTCTCGCATCCTCAGGCCTCCCGCATGAGGATCTTCCCGCGGTACTTTGCGTACGTCGAGTACTCGATGAAGACTTGGTCCGCGATCATCTCCTTGATCGACGGCGTCGCCTTGCGGTGGATCTTCGCGATCTCGTCCGTCACCGTGATGTCGAATCCGTCGGATCCCGCGCCGCTCCCATACCCGACGGCGAAGATCCGATCGCCCGACTCGGCCTCGTCGAGGATCGCGCACAGGCCCACCATGATCGCCCCGCTGTACGTGTTCCCGATGTCCCGCACGCACAGCCCGGTGTCGATCTGCGCGTCCTTGAACCCGAGCTGCTTCGCGGCCCGCACGGGGAACTTCCCGTTCGGCTGGTGGAAGACGGCGTAGTCGTAGGCTTCCGCCGTCGTGCCGGCCCGCTTGAAGAGGAGCTGGGCGCAGCTAATCACGTGCTTGAAATAGGCCGGCTCGCCCGTGAAACGACCTCCATGGCTCGGGTACCGCTGGCCCTCGCGTCGCCAGAAGTCCGGCGTGTCGGTCGTGTACGACACCGTGTGAGCGATCTCCGCGACCACGCGGTCCGTGCCGATGAGGAACGCGGCTCCGCCCGCGGACGCGCTGTACTCGAGCGCGTCGCCCGGAGCGCCTTGGCTCGTGTCCGACCCGACCGCGAGCCCGTACTTCATCATCTTCGAGAGGGTGAGGCCCATCGACGTCTGCATCGCGGCCGTGCCGGCCTTGCATGCGAATTCGAAGTCGGCCGCCGTCAGGACGGGCGCGGCGCCAATCGCTTCCGCGACGATCGTGGCCGTCGGCTTCACGGCGTAAGGATGGCTCTCGCTCCCGACGTAGATCGCCCCAATCTCCGTGGGCTCGATGTCGACCTTCGCCATGCACGCCCGGGCCGCCTCGACGGAAATCGTGATCACGTCTTCGTCGGGTCCCGGGACACTCTTCGCGCGGATGTTCAGGGCGCGCCCCATCGCCTCGCCGTCCGCGCCCCAGACGGCCCCGATGTCCTTCGGTCGAATCCGATACCGTGGCACGTACCCACCGTACGAAACGATCCCCGCCTTCATGAGATCCTCTCCAATCGCGCAATCAGTTCGTCCTGTTCGAGCTCCGTCCTCGCGAGGATGATGTTCTCCAGGTCCGCGAGCTTCACGGCGAGCTCGTCGATGTTCTCCGGCTGAACGTACACGACCATCGCGGGCTTCAAGGGGTGCGCCTTGATCGCGATCATCGGCGATCGGCCGTACTTCACCCCTGTGAAGAGAAGGGCACGTTCCGACGTGGTGCCGTAGATCCTCAGATAGTCCGACGCATCCAGGGTCGTGATCGCCTTGAGGGAGTCGATGACCGTGTATCCGTTCACGAGCCGACGGGTGTTCGTCCTCTGCGTGAGGAGCTTCCCGTCGACCTTTCGGAGGAAGTCAGCCGCCCGGATCCCGACCGGCCAGTCCCTCATCGACGGAATCACGTCGGAATACTCCCGGAAACGCTTCGAGAGCTTCTGTCCCGTACGCTGATCGATCTCGAGGAGGGAATCGACAAGGCGGCGGATCGTCCTGATCCCCGGGGACATGCGCCTTCCCGCCTCGTAGTCGCTGATCACGCTCGGGGAGACGCGCATGTGGGAAGCGAGGTCCGTCTGCGAGATGTGCAGCTCCTCCCGCCATTTTCGCATCGTCTTCCCCGGCTGGTCGGACAAGGCGATCTCGCCCGCGATCTTCTCGCGGAGCGGGAACTGCATACGGCGTCGAGACGCCGGGGCCTATATAAGCGTGTCGAAGATACTCTCGACAAACGTCGAAACGGCATGGCGGCGCAGGCGTGACAAGGCATCGGACGTTTGTCAACGGACGTGCGCGGCCGTATTGACAAAAACGCTATCCTTCCGTTCGTCCGCATCCCCTGTCAGCTAGATGTCGGACACGAAGACCGCCCACCGGTCGAGGCCAAAGCGCGCCTTCGGGTCCGCGAAGCGCACCCATTTCCTTGTCGTCTGGTGGATGTCCAAGTCCCCGTACGCGGCGGTCTTCGACAACCGCCTCGCCGCGGAAGCCGCGGCGAACGTCCGGAACGCCTTGATCATCACGATCTCGGGTCGCGAGACGAACTTCGAGGACGTCGAGGACTGGTTCCGTCGGGATGAGGCAGGCCACCCGATGCCCGCGGAGTGGCGGGACCTGACCGGGCAGATGCGCGTACCGTGGTCCTTCAAGATCTCACCGGGAAAGGAAGCCGCCGAAGTCGCGTGACGCCTCCGCCCGACGGACGTGCGCGATCCCGCTGGAATCATCGGCACCGCACGGTCAGTGCGTGCCACTCACCCCGCAGGACATACGTCCTGAAGCGTCGATCCCGGATTAAGCGCGACAGGTATGCCTGAATCTCGCGCGCTCCTGGCAATTCGGCACCCCAACCGCCAAACAACGGAGACAGGTTCGCCGAGACGAGCACACTTCCTCTCCGCGTCAGCCGAACGATATGCGGGAGATAGCGGGGATATTCCCGCCAGTCCCCGTCGAGAAACACGATGTCGTAGGGACGACGGAGATTGGGAAGGACTTGAAGGGCTCGGCCGCGATGCACGTGCACCCTGATTGCCAGCCGTTTCTTCCCCAACGCCTGCGTCGCGAGGTCCGCATGCATGCCGTCCGACTCGATCGTGTCAACTCGAGAGCGTGGCCCACCGGCGGTGGCCATGAGAGCGGCCGTATACCCGAGTCCGCATCCAATCTCAAGAAATCGCCTTGCGCGGACCATCGATGCAAGGAACGGCCAAAGGGGTGCTTGCTCCAGATCGCTCGGATAGACGTCACACGCGGGTCCGTGCGACTGTCGGTGAGCGTTCGATGCGGCGTGGAGATCTGCATGGGTTCGTAAAGAGTCACCGTAGATCTGTCTGAGCACTGTATCGGGGTCCGCTCGGGCCATGGGTCGCCTCCTAACCCCGAACGACGACCCATGAAATCAGCCTCTCTCACAACCCTTATACCGACCCCGTTCTTACGGCGGCTCGCGTTGGGTCCGTGGGGTAGCTTGGTCTATCCTTGGTGGTTCGGGACCACTAGACTCCGGTTCAAATCCGGACGGACCCATCGACGCCGCCGGTCACCTTTGCACGCCTCGAGAAACGGGCGGCCGAAACCGGGCTGCGATGCTCGGGACCAACGACAGGGTTTTCTCCCTCTCCTGTCATCCGACCGAGAATGGCCGCGGGGACATCGGCTCCGGCGCCGGGAAGCCTCCGCGAGCTCGCTGCGCTCTTCCTCAGACTGGGGACGATCGCCTTCGGGGGCCCGGCGGCCCACATCGCAATGATGCGCGACGAGGTCGTCGTCCGCCGGAAGTGGCTCCGCGACGAGGAGTTCCTGGATCTCCTCGGGGCCACGAACCTCATACCGGGCCCCAACTCGACGGAGATGGCGATCCACATCGGCTACCAGCGGGCCGGCCTCGCCGGCGCGGTCGGCAGCGGGCTCGCCTTCATCCTCCCGGCCTTCGTCATGATGCTCGGCCTCAGCTGGGCCTACTTCGAGCAGGAGGCGACGCCGGCCGTGGACGACTTCTTCTACGGCATCAAGCCGGCGGTCGTCGCCGTGATCGCCGCGACGGCGTACCGGCTCTTCCTGAGCGGCGTCAGCGAGCCGCGACGGCTGGCGGCCGGCGAGGCGGACCTGCGGCTGCTCGCGATCTTCGCCGCGAGCCTGGCGGTCGGCCTCGCCTTCCCGGGGCTGGAGGTCGCCGTGCTGCTGGCGGCGGGCGTGGTCGGGTTCCTCCTCTACGGCCCGCCGCTGAGGCCGCGGCCGGGCGCGTTCGTCCTGCTGCCGCTGCTCGGCGTCTCGGCTCTCGCCTGGGAGCCCGGCAGGCTGCTCGACCTCTTCTGGCTCTGCCTGCGCACCGGCGGGCTGCTCTTCGGCGGCGGCTACGTGATGATCCCGCTGCTGGAGGGGCCGGTGGTGGACGGCTTCGGCTGGCTGACGCGGGAGCAGTTCCTCGCCGGCGTGGCGCTGGGTCAGAGCACGCCGGGGCCCATCGTCATCACGGCGACGTTCGTCGGCTACGGCGCCGCCGGGCTGGCGGGCGCGGCGGTGGCGACCTTTGCCATCTTCCTGCCGTCCTTCTTCTTCGCCGTCCTGACCAGCCGGTTCATCGCCGCCTTCGGCGAGGTCGCCTGGCTGCGGGCGGCGCTGAAGGGCATCGGCGCCGCGGTGGTGGCGACGATCCTCGCCGCGACGATCCGGCTGGCGG
>Ga0209002_10000284_pt1 | contig 38899 bp, 44 predicted proteins | sample Rifsed16ft2_FD_184010 | JGI IMG/M metagenome (GOLD analysis project Ga0209002, IMG submission 184010) | Soil microbial communities from Rifle, Colorado, USA - sediment 16ft 2 (version 2) | ecosystem: Environmental > Terrestrial > Deep subsurface > Rock core/Sediment | place: Rifle, Colorado...
GTGCTCGAACAGGTGGGCGAACCCCGAACGACCCGCCTGCTCGTTCCGGCTCCCCACGTGGTACCACACGTCCACGCTGACGACCGGCGTGGAGTGATCTTCGGACAGGATCACCCGGAGGCCGTTGGGCAGGGAGTCAACCTGGTATTGGACCCCGGTCTGTGCCGCGATTGGCCCCGAGAGCAGCGCCGAGACCACCGCGAGGGAGCGCATGATCACGGGGAAAGCTGTCCTTTCACCCGGGCCTCCCGCAACCGCTTGAGTTCCACCTTGGCCTCCTTGGCCTTCCGATTGAAATAGACGAACGGGAACAGCGCCAGGCCGCCCGTGGCGATCGCGAGGACGGGCGCCAGCACCGGGAACGACGTGGTGCCCGCGGACATCCAGATAACGGCCAGCTCAGCCGCGATCACCACGCCGCCAAACCCATCCCGAAGACGAACCATGTCGCTCCGATAGCCCCGCAGCCGCAGCTCGTCGGCGGTCTCGGCGGCCCCGGCCGCCAGCAGCTCGCCCTCCCATGTATGAATCGCCCCACACGCCGGACACAAGCGCAACGGCCTGGCCAGCAGGCTCCGAACCCCGTGTAACCAGTATCGCGTGCCCCATAGCCGGCGGACCGGGTGGCGCAGAATCTCGAGCGGCCGGTTACAGCGTACGCAGTGGGTCATCAGGTCCCCGTCTCCCACTACGGCCGGCGACTCGCGTCGGTTTACCCCGCCTTGGGGATCCGAGCCCGGAACAGTTCCTGGAGCCTGCGGGTCACGGAGCCCGGCTTGCCGTCGCCTAGGCCCAAGCCGTCGACGCGCACGATGGGCATCACTTCGACCGTCGTGCCGGCAAGAAACGCCTCCGTGGCGCGGGGGAGCTCGTGGGTAAACACCGGGGCTTCGCGCGCCGCAATCCCGGAAGTTCGGCACAACTCCAGGACGATGTCCCGCGTGATGCTCGGCAGAATGTAGTTGCTCTTGGGCGCGGTGCGCACTTCCTCACCGAACACGAAGAACAGGCTGGAATGGCTGCCTTCCAGCACTACCCCGTCACGCACGAACAGCGCTTCCTGCGCCCCGGACGCTCGCGCCCGCTGATTGGCCAGGCAGTTGGGCAAGAGCTGCACCGTCTTGATGTCGCAGCGGGCCCAGCGGATGTCCGGGACCGTGATGGTCACGATCCCCTTGACGGGGTCGCCCTTGGGGGTGAAGCGGCCGGCTTGGGCGTAGACCGTGGGCGGCACCGGAGGATCCGGGAAGAAGTGCGCCCGCGGCGCGGTGCCACGAGTGATCTGGAGGTAAACGGTGGCGTCCCCCGAGGTGAGGTTGTTCCGCCGGACCAGCTCGGCCGACACCTCGCCCAGCGCATCCACGTCCGCGCCGTTGATGGCCAGCTCACACACCCCGGAGCGCATGCGCGCGAGGTGGGCGTCGAGCGCGAACAGCGTGCCCTGGTAGGATCGGATGACTTCGTAGACGCCGTCGCCGAACACGAAGCCGCGATCTTCGGGAGAGACGCGCACCTCATCCTTGGGAAGGTACTTGCCGTTGAAGTAGACGGTGGTGGTCATGGGAGCCTTTCCAGGCTGTGCAATGGCGGGAGGGAATATACGTGAGAAGTGAGACGTGAGGAGTGAGACGCGCTTCTCACGTCTCACATCGTACGTCTTACGTCACGCTCTCGTGACGATCCCCCACGCCAGACACACCCAGCCGACAAGAAAAGCCAGGCCGCCGAGCGGCGTGACGGCGCCCCACCAGCGCGCCCCGGTGAGCGTGAGCAGATAGAGCGAGCCGGAGAACAGCGCGATTCCGGCGACGAACAACCAGCCCGCCCATGCCATCTGCGGGGATGGCCAACGGTCCGTGGCCCACGCGCAGGCGAACAGCGCTAGGGCATGGTACATGTGGTAGCGCACGCCGGTCTCGAACGTCGCCAACAGGTCCGGAGAAAGCCGGCTTCGCAACGCGTGCGCGCCGAACGCGCCCAGCGCCACGGCGACCAAGGCGAGCACGGCGCCCGCCAGGGCGAACGTCCGGGCGGAGGTCACGGTCGCCAGCGCGGCGGGAACAGCTTCACCGGCGTCGAGCGCGTCACCATCAGCTTGATCTCTTGCGTCAATGGCAGTGCCAGGAATTGGTCCAGGTTGTCCCGCATGCTCTTGATTCCCGGACTGGGCCAGTCGGTACCCCACACCACCCGATCGCCGATCTGGTCCAGGCGGGGGAAATACTCGAGCAGCCGCTTGGGTGGAATCCCCGACAGCTCCAGGTGCACATTCGGGTGACGCCGCAGGATGAAGAACGCCTCGCTCATCCAGAGCGGCCGGCCGCCATGGGCCATGAGGATGGTGAGATCGGGGAAGTCGATCGCCACGTCGTCCAGCTCCATGGGGTTGCCGTACTTGCTGCGCGCCCCGGGAAAAACGCTGGTCCCGGTGTGGATCATCACCGGGAGCCCGCGCTCCTCGCAGCGCCGGTAGATCCGCCCCAGGGCGTCGAGACCCATGGTGTAGGCGTTGGCCGGATAGGCCTGGTGAGGTGGGTGAATCTTGAGGCAGCGGATGCCCAGGTGGAGCAGGTGCTCCACCTGTCCTTCGGGATCGCGGGTGAAGCGTGGGTGCACGCCGCCAAAGGGAATCAGCCGCTCCGGCGCGGCGGAGGCGTACTTCGCCGCGAACTCGTTGGTGTCGTCCGTGAAGCCCATGATGTCGGGGCTCGGGTAGTTGATGAGCCCCGCGCGCCAGATGCCCTCCGCGTCCATCACCTCGAGCAGGGCCTTGGGATCGTCCATCAACGCCTGGAGCCGCGCCCAATGCTGCTCCTTGCCTCGGCGAAAGACCTCGGCGACGGCGGGCTTGAGCTGACGCCAGGGTTGGATGTGGATGTGGATGTCGGTGACGCCCGGCGGCGCGTCGCCGGTCATCGGCCGGTAAATTCCGGCGTCCGCTTCCCGAGGAAGGCGGCCACACCCTCCCGCTTGTCTTCCGAGGAGAACGCCAGGCCGAAGAGCGTGATCTCCTGTCGCAATCCTTCGTCCAGGGGCGCGCGCACGCTGGCGCGCACGGCTTCCTTCATGAGCGAGAGCGCCACGGGGCTCTTGGTGGCGATCTTCTCAGCCAGCGCTCGAGCGCGGGGCATCAGCTCCGCCGCGGGTACGACTTCATCCACCAGCCCGATCCGCAACGCCTCGGCCGCGTCAATCAGGTCCCCGGTGTAGAGCAGCTTGAAAGCATTCCCCAGACCCACCAGACGCGGGAGCCGTTGCGTGCCGCCGCCGCCGGGAATGATGCCCAAGTTGATCTCCGGTTGGCCCAGTTTGGCGGTGTCGGCGGCGATCCGAATGTCGCATGCCATGGCGAACTCGCACCCGCCTCCCAAACAGAATCCGTTGATCGCCGCGATGATGGGCTTGGGAAAGCGGTCCGCCGCTTGATACACCGACCACTCGCTCATCGCCCGGAACTGGTCCACCGGCGCGCGACCCTCGAACTCCGCGATGTCGGCGCCCGCGATGAACGCCTTGTCGCCCGCGCCGGTCACGATGACGGCGCGGACGGCCGGATCACGCTCCAGCTGGTCCAGCGCCGCGGTGATCGCGGAGCGGGTGGCGGCATCGAGCGCGTTCCGCTTCTCCGGACGGTTGATGGTCAGCGTGGCCACTCGGCCCGCGACCTGTTTCAGGACGGTTCCCTCGGCCATTGGTAGAATCCCTTTCCGGTCTTCTTGCCCAGCTCGCCCGCGCGGACCTTGTCTCGCAAGATGGCGGGCGGTTCGTAGTGCGGCTGCCGCAACTCGCGGAACAAATACTCGGCGATGGCCAGCCGGACGTCGAGCCCCACCAGGTCGCTCACCCGGAGCGGACCCATGGGGTGCCCGTACCCCAGCTCCATCGCCTTATCAATGTCCTCCGGGCTTGCCACCCGCTGTTCGACCATCCGCATCGCTTCGAGACCCAACACCACGCCCAGGCGGGACGAGGCGAAGCCCGGCGCATCGCGCACCACGATGGGGTCCTTGCCCATCCGTCGCGCCACCTCGCTCACCAATCCCACCGTCTCCTGAGCGGCGCGCTCGTGGGTCACGATCTCGACCAGCTTCATGATGTGCACCGGATTGAAGAAGTGCATCCCCACCACCCGCTCGGCGCGTCCAGTGGCCTCGGCGATCCGGCTCACGGAGAGAGAAGAGGTATTAGTCGCCAGGACGGTGCCCGGTGGGAGCAGGCCATCGAGGCGGCGAAACAGGTGCTGCTTGGCGTCCAGCTGTTCGACGATGGCCTCGATGACGAGATCCGCACCCTCGACCGCGGTCCCGAGGTCATCCAGCCACGCGAGACGGTGCAGGGCGGCGTCCGCGTCCTCCCGGGACAGCTTGGAGCGCTTGACCGCGCCGTCCAGGTTGTCCCGCACCCGCGCCAGCGCGGCGTCCTTCGCGGAGAGGTTGGCATCGGTCAACCGGGTCTGGTAACCCGCCACGGCGGCCACCTGCGCAATGCCGTGTCCCATAGTGCCCGCTCCCACCACGGCGATCCGCATCAGGCCAGCGCCTCACGAATCACGTCCGGCCGGTTGGTGCACACGCCGTCGACACCCATCGCGGCCAACTCCCGGGCCCGCGCCGGGGCGTCCACGGTCCAGGCGTACACCCGGAAGCCGCGCTCATGGGCGCCGGCCACCAGCGCGCGGTCGATCAACGGCGTCTCCTGCCACAGCTCCTGCGCCCCCACATCGGACACCTGACGCCACGGGTCCAGGGGATAGGACCTTGATAGCACACCACCCACCAGGCCCGGCCGTTGCGCGGTGAGCCGCCGCACGATGCGGTGATCGAAGCCGTGCACGTGGTAGTTGGATGGGGCCGGCCCGCTGTCCAGCACCCCGAACAGCGCGCCGTCGTGTTCGGGGGCCAGCGTCTTGACCTCGACAAACACCCGGCAGTTGGGCCCGATGGTCGCGAGCGCCTCAGGCAGCGTGGGCACCACTTCTCCGTTGGGCAACCGGTGGCGGCTCACCACCGCCACGGAGAGCTGCCGGATGGGCCGTCCGTCGAGCGAGGGATCGTGGTGCACGACGATCGCGCCGTCGGCCGTGTCATGGATGTCCAATTCGATGCCGTCGGCGCCCAACCGCACCGCCGCGCGAAACGCGGCCAGCGAGTTCTCGTGCTCGTGGGCCGACGCGCCTCGGTGGGCGATTACCAGGACAGGGCTAGCGTGGGGAGTCAGACGTTCGCTCGACCATGACACGCGTTGGGGGGCCAGAGGGCGCGTGGGTGCAGCGTGGTCACGGCGCGCTGGGCGCTATTGCAGATCTCTGGCGAAGTGAACCCCGGTGGGTCCCTCCGGTCGCTAGTAGTACCGGCGGTCCGGCGCCACCGAAGGTCACCTTCCCGTACCACTGCGCTCCGTGGCGCCGAGACCGCCGGTACTAACGCTCCCTCTGGGACCCACCGGGGTTCACTTCGCCGTGCCCCATTGCGCCCGAGCGTCGAGTCCACGCCGCACCACAGCGCCCGGCGGCCCTCCCAACGCGTGTCATGGGCAATGCACTCTCGACTCACCACGCTAGTTGTCCTGAACTGCGCGCTCTTCGATCCACTCCCCACCGGCGACGATGTCGTGCAGCTGCCGGTAATCCTCCTCCTGCGGCTGCACCGACTTGAGATACGCCGGATACCGCTCCTCGCTGACCGGCTCGCCGTCCACCGTGTAGCACTGGTTGGCGTACATCCCGATCCGCCGGTTGAACTTGATGTCCGGTATCCTGAGCCAGCGATCCCGATCCGGGATGTACTGGTTGAGCCGGTCCACCAACCGGACGCACTCGTCCCGATACAGGAGCCGGTTGTAGTCGTTCAACGCAGCCTTGTCGGCCGGGGTGGGGTTGTCGCGCTCGTCGAACCGCCCTTTGAGCCCCCACACGTAGGCCCAGTGCGCGGTGCTCGAGTGGTCCGTCCCGAACAGGTCGAACGCCGTCGACACCCACTTGTTGAAGAACTTCTGCATGAGCTCCGGCTGGACCTTGCCGGCCTTCACGATCCGCAGCAGGCCGTTGTTGCCGGTGCCGAGGTGGTAGCTCTCTTCCTTCAGCATGGGGCCCATGGAGCGGGACAGGGGCTCGAACCCCGAGACGGACAGCATCTTGAGCTGGAACTTGCCGTCGCGGTCGATGAACTGGGTGTAGGTGAAGAAGTCGAGCCAGTTGTCCACGATCTCGTTGAACGAACCCAGCAGCCGTTCACCTTCCTCGGCGCGCCGCTCGAGCAGCTTCTGCGCCTCCCGCTTCCCCTCGTCGCCGAAGTGCTCGCACAAGAGGTACGACATCTGCCAGCCGTGCCGCATTTCCTCGCACATGACCCGCATGATGGCCAACAGGTCGTAGCTGCTGGGCGGGTTGTTGAGGAGGTTGCGCTGCTGCTCCACCGAGGCGAACTCCGTGTCGCCCTGGTAGACCACCAGGTTGAGCAAGGTGTCGCGGATCCGCTGGTCCGGGATGTGGAGGACCGTCTTCCACTTCCGCTGGCCCTTGTAGTGCCCGAACTCGATCCCTTCCACCTCCGGCGGGCCGAACTTCACGTCGAACGTGAAGTCGCGGACCTCCTTGCGGTCGAGCCCGATTGAGTCCTGCCAATAGCGGAAGTAGTCGATCCATTCGTCCCAGTTATGCACCTTGCGCATGTTGTGCCTCTCACGTGCCCTGGAAGGAGGGTTGTCGTTTTTCCAGAAAGGCCGCGAAGCCCTCGCGGGCGTCGCGGCTGGCGAAGCACCGGAGCTGATGCTCCAGTTCCATATCCAGCATCTGGCTCAGGGAATGCGATTCGCTGGCGTACACCGCCTTCTTGGCAAGCGCCAACGCCAACGGTGGCTTGGCGGCCAGGGCCAGCGCGAGCGCCTTGGTCTCGGCGGCGAGCCGATCGTGGGGCACCACCCGGTTGAACAGCCCCAGCCGCAGCGCGTCTTCCGCTCCCACCATCTCGCCGCTCGCGAACAGCTCGAAAGCGCGGGACGGACCTACCAGCCGCGGCAGCAAGTAGGTCGCACCCCAATCCGGGTGGAGCCCGATCCGAGTGAATGTCTGCCCAATGGAAGCCTGGTCCGAGGCAATCCGGATGTCGCAGGCGAGCGCCAGATTGGCGCCGCCGCCCGCCGCCGGGCCGTTCACGCTGGCGACGACCGGCTTGGGCGTTTCCCGGAGGGTCGTGACCACTGCGCGGCCGGCCTCCACGAGGATCGTGAAGTTCTCCGTGTCGCCGCGCTCCAGCAGGTCCTTCATGTAGTCGATATCGGCGCCAGCGCAGAACGCGCGCCCGGCCCCGGTGATCACGAGCACCCGCACCGCGGGATCGGCGGCCAGCTCGCGCACCGCCGCCGCCACGTCCTGTCGCATCCGGCCCGCGAAGGCATTGAGCTTCTCCGGCCGGTTGATCGTGACCGTGCCGATCCCGTCCTCGCGGGAAACCAGGATGTGCTGGTACTGGCTCACCTCGGACCGAATCGGTCCGGGGCTCATGCCCGCTCCACGATCATGGCAATCCCTTGCCCCACGCCGATGCACATGGTCGCCAGCCCGTAGCGCCCGCCGGTCCGCTTGAGGGCATGCACCAGCGTGGCCAGCACCTTGGCCCCGGTGCAGCCCAGCGGGTGCCCCAGCGCGATGGCGCCGCCGTAGATGTTGACCTTGGCCGGATCCAACTCGAGGTCCTTGATGCACGCGAGGGCCTGGGCGGCGAACGCTTCGTTGAGCTCGATGAGATCCAGATCTGGCACCTTGAGTCCCGCGCGCTGGAGCACCTTGCGCGTGGCAGGGATCGGACCGAGCCCCATGCGGCTGGGATCCACGCCGGCCACGGCCGTAGCCACGATCCGGGCCAGGGGAGGGCGGTCGGGCGGACGGGCAGTTGGGCGGTCGGAAAGGACCAGCAGCGCCGCCGCACCGTCGTTGATGCCACTGGCCGTGCCCGCGGTCACGGTGCCGTCCTTCGCGAAAGCGGGCTTGAGCTTCGCGAGCGACTCCAGGGTTACGTCCGAGCGGGGATGCTCGTCGCGATCCACCACCGTCCGCCCCACGTCAACCGGGACCATCTCGTCTTTGAAGACGCATTGTTCCAGTGCTCTCTGCGTGCGCCGCTGGCTTTCCAACGCAAGCGCGTCCTGCTGGTCCCGGGTGATGCCGTATTGCTGGGCCACCACCTCCGCGGTCTCGCCCAGCGAAATGGTCCACTCCTTGGGCATCTTGGGATTGGTGAAGCGCCAGCCCACCGTCGAGTCCGCCATCTCCGGCGGCTTCCGGTCCCAGGGCGTCGCGCGCTTCAGCATGATGTAGGGCGCCCGGGTCATGCTCTCGACGCCACCGGCGACGAAGGCGTCGCCCTCGTTCGCCTTGATGGCCTGCGCGGCGCTGGCCACCGCCTGGAGGCCCGAGCCGCACAGGCGGTTGATGGTCTGCCCCGGAACTTCCACCGGATATCCCGCCAAAAGCGCCGCCATGCGCGCCACGTTCCGGTTGTCCTCACCGGCTCCATTGGCGCATCCCAGGATGACGTCGTCGAGCCGGGCCGGGTCGTAGCCCACCCGCCCCACCACCGCCTTGAGCGCGATCGCGGCAAGGTCGTCGGGCCGCACCTCGGCGAGCGCGCCTCCATGACGGCCCACGGGGGTCCGCACCGCCGAGTAGATCAGCGCTTCACTCACCGTCTCTCACCTCTCTCACCGTCTCCCTCACAACCCCACCCAAACCGTCTTGACCTCCGTATAGCCGTCCAGCGCCTCTTGCCCAAGGTCCCGTCCAAAGCCACTAGCCTTGTAGCCCCCGAACGGCGCCGACGAGTCGTAGGAGTTGTAGCAGTTGATCCAGACCGTGCCGGCGCGAATGGCCTGGGCGACGCGATGCGCCTTCTGGATGTCCTTGGTCCAGATGCCCGCGGCCAGGCCGTACATCGTCTGGTTGGCCAGCCGGATGCCTTCGTCCACCCCGTCGAACGTCAGCACCGCCAACACCGGCCCGAAGATCTCCTCGTCCACGATCTTCATGCCCGGCTTGGCCTGGTCGAAGACGGTAGCCTCCACGAAATAGCCCTTGCCGTTCACCTTGGCCGGGTTCCCGCCCGCCACCAGCTTGGCTTCCTTCTTGCCGGCTTCGATGTACGAAAGCACCGTCTGCTGTTGCTTCTTGGAGACCACCGCGCCGAGCCGCGTGTTCTTATCGAACGGATCTCCCGGAGTGAGCTTCCTGGTGCGGGCGGCCAGCTCTTCGACCACCTGGTCGTGCACCGAGCGCTCCACCAGCAACCGCGAGCCCGCGGCACACACCTCTCCCTTGCCGTAGAAGATCCCGTTCTGCGCGCCACGAACGGCGGCTTTGAGATCGGCGTCCGCAAAAATGACATTGGGACTCTTGCCGCCCAGCTCCAGGGTCACCCGTTTGAGCGTCGCGGCGGCGTCCCGCATGATCTGCTTGCCGACCTCGGTGGAGCCAGTGAACGCGATCTTGTCCACGCCGGGGTGCTTCACCAGGGCCGCGCCCACGGTGGAGCCCCCGCCGGTGAGCACGTTGAACGCGCCGGGGGGAAAGCCCGCTTGTTGCATGATGTCCGCCATGGCGAGCGCCGTAAGCGGCGTCTCGCTGGCCGGCTTCAGGATCACGGTGCAGCCCACCGCCAGCGCGGGAGCGAACTTCCAGGACGCGAGGTTGAGCGGGAAATTCCACGGCACGATGGCCGCCACCACGCCGGTGGGCTCCCGCAGGGTGTAGGCGAAGAACGGCCCATCCACCGGCAGCGTGTGGCCGCCCAGCTTATCGGCCCACCCCGCGTAGTAGCGGAGCGTCTCCACCGTCATCGCCACGTCGATCTTGGACTCGAATAGCGGCTTCCCGTTGTGAAGCGTTTCGAGCCGCGCCATCTCTTCCGAGCGTTGCTCGAGCAGATCGGCCGCCCGGTAGAGCAGGGCCCCGCGTTTCCGGGCGGAAAGCGAGCGCCAGGCGTCGCCCTCGAAGCAGGCGCGGGCACCAGCCACGGCGTCGTCAATGTCCTGGGGACCCGCCGCCGCTACTTCCGCGATGACTTCTTCCGTGGCGGGGTTCGTGACCTCGAACCGCTCGCCCGACCCCGCCGGACGCCACGCGTTGTTGATGAACAGATCAGTCCGAAGGTCGGTCCCGGCCGCCGTGGCCATGGTCAACGTCCCTTGAACTCGGCCACTCGCTTCTCGACGTACGCCGCGAGGCCTTCTTTGGCGTCCTCGCTCTGGAACAGGAGCTGTTGCAGCTCGCGTTCGATCGCCAGCCCGCTCTCGAACGGCACCTCGAGGCCGGAGCAGACGGCCCGCTTGATGTGACCCACTGCTTTGGCGGCCTTGTTCGGCGGGCAGAACTGCTTGGCGTACATCAGGACCTGGTCCCAGAACCCGTCCTTGGGGAACACCTCGTTCACCAGCCCCAGCTCCGCCGCCTTCTCGAACGAGAAGGTCTCGCCCTTCACCATCATCTCGATGGAGCGGGACTTGCCCACGATGCGGGACAGTCGCTGGGTCCCGCCGGTCCCCGGGAGCACGCCCAGGTTGACCTCCGGCAACCCGATCTTGCCCGCGTCCTGGCAGGCCAGGCGAAGGTCACAGGCCATGGCGATCTCGAGACCGCCGCCCACCGTGTGGCCGTTGAGCGCCGCGATGGTGAGCTTGGGCGTGTGCTCGAGACGGTTCAGGGTCTCGTTGGCATGCAGGCAGAAGAAGTACTTGAACCGGGGCGTGACCTCGGTGAGCATTTTGATGTTGGCGCCCGCCGAGAAGAACTTGTTCCCCGTGCCGCGCAGGACGATCACCCACACGTCGTCGTTCATGCGGGCGTCGAGGATGGCCTGGTCCAGCTGCCGCATCATCTCGTAGGTGTAGGTGTTGGCCGGCGGATCGTTGAGCTCGAGGATCGCGAGCCCGTCCTCCACCCGGTACTCTACCAGCCGGTGGGCCCCGGACGCGGCTTCGGTGGTCTTCTTGGGAGCAGCAGTCGTGGCCATGATCACAAACCTCCTGGCGCCAGGCCTGAGGGGATGCCTGCCGCGCCGGTGAGAAAGAGTCGAGCGAAGTGATCGGCCAGGGTCTCGGGGGACACCGGCCCGTTCGGGTCGTACCAGGTGTAGATCCAGTTCATCATGCCGAACAGCCCGTAGGCCGCGATGCGAGGATCCGGCTGCCCGTCACCGTCCACATCCAGATCCGCGATCAGTCCCGCGAGCAGGTCTACGTACCGGCGCTTGAGCCGGTTGATCTTGTCCAGGCGGGGGCCGGAGAGGCTCTTCGCCTCGTGCGAGAGCAGCTTCATCTCGCTCATGTGGCTGGCGAAGAACCCCAGGTGATGCTGGATGAACCGGGTCACGCGTTCCGCCGGACCGGGGCCCTCCGCCACCGCGGCATTCGCGCCAGCGAGCACCTGCTGGAAGCAGCGCTCTTGAATGAGGAACAGCAGCTCGTCCTTGCCCTGGACGTAGTAGTACATCCCCGCGAGGCTCATCCCGGTGGCCCGGGCGAGGTCCCGCATGGTGGTGGCGTGGTAGCCCTTGTCCGCGAAGACCCGAGCCGCCGTCGCGAGGAGGTGCTCGAGCCGCTCGTCGTAGGGAATGGTGGCCATTCGAACGCTCGTTCGAAAAACTACGTCCTCCCCCTAACCCCCGCAACCCCAACGCTTCTCCCTCCTCTGCCGCCGCCTTAACATCCCCCGGCGATGCGCGTCTCCCGGGTGTGACCGCCCCGATGCCGGACACTTCTCCATCGGACGCGGAGCTGATCGAGGCCTGGCGCCGGGGCGACGAAGCGGCGGCTGCGGAGCTGGTCCGCCGTCACGCCAGGGCGGTGGCGCGATACTTAAGCGCCTCAGGCGCCGGGGACGACGTGGAGGACCTGGTGCAGGAGACCTTCTACCGCGCCTTCCGCAAGATCGACAGCTTCCGTGGGGGAGCCAGCTTTCGCACCTGGGTGATGAGCATCGGGTCGAACGCGCTCAAGGACCTGCGCCGGCGTTACCGCCGCCAGCCGGCGGTGGCGTTGGAGGACCGGGAGATTCCGGACTCCGCCGATCCCCACGCCGAGGCGGTCAGCCGCGAGCTGGCCCAGCGGCTCCAGGCGGAGATCGCCGAGCTGCCGCGGATGCAGCGGGACGTGTTCCTCTTGCGGGCGCAACAGGGCCTGGAGTACCAGGAGATCGCGGCCACGCTGGGCACCACGGTAGGAGCGGCGCGGGTTCACTATCATTACGCCGTGCAGAGATTGAAACGGATAGCGGACAACGGATAACCGACAACCGAAAACCGACAACGCCTCTCATGGACGAGCACCAGATTGAGCGACTCGCGAAGGACCTAGGCGCAGGGGCTGCGGACCGGCTCGATGTGGAGCATGTCGCCGCGGGCGTGCTGGCTCGCCTCCGTGCCGATCGCGCCACGGCTGGGCGGCCGGCGCGCGTCTGGTGGAGCCCGCCCATGATGCTCCGGCTGGCTGCGGCCCTCGCGGTGCTGGTGACCGGTGGCGTCCTGGTGCGGGGAGCGCTGGAGAACGGTTCGGAGCCGGCGGCCCTGATTGCGCCTATCCTCGGCGATCTCTCGGCCGACGAGCTCACGGAGATGTTCGATTCCTTGGGCGTAGAGGTCCCGGTGCACGACGGCGTGGCGATCGGTCTGGAAAGTCTGAACGAGGCGCAGCTCAGCGAGTTGTTGCGCCTGATGGAGGGCTGATGCACAAGCTCTGGACCCTCGGTCTCGTATTGCTGGCGTCGCCGCTGTGGGCGCAACAGAGGCCGCCCGCGCCCGGCGCGGAAGCCCTGCGCCAGCAGGTCATGCAACGGTTTCTGGAAACCTACCGGAACCAGGCGGGGCTCACGCCGGACCAAGACCGTCGATTCCGCGAGGTCTTCCGCCGGTCGCTCGATCAGCGGCGAGATCTCCAGCGGCGGGAGCAGGAAATGTGGCGGGCGCTGGAGGGTCAGATGCGGCCCGGCCTGGCGGCCAACCCGGACAGCGTGACCAAACTGCTGGACGCCGTGATGGCACAGCGGGCGGCCCTGGTCGAGCAGGCCCGCAGCGAGCAGCGGGAGTACGCCCAGTTCCTGACGCCGGTGCAGCGGGGCCAGCTAGTGCTCATGGTGGAGCGATTCCAGCAGCAGGTGGAGGGAATCGTCCGGCGACGGATGGAGATGCAGGGGCGCCCGGGGCGGATGCTGCCGGATACCATGCCGTTCCCCAACATGGACACGATTCCGTTCTAGCCCCGCGCCACGAGGCTCGGGCGGCTATATTGCCTCCCCACGCCCGAGTGGTGGAATGGCAGACACGCGGGACTCAAAATCCCGTGGGGGCAACCCCGTGAGAGTTCGACTCTCTCCTCGGGCATCTCCCTTGAACGGAGCGACCTGCGACCGCGCCAGGACCCTTGGTTTTGAATACCTGGCCTTTACTGGGTGGCTCGCATTGGGAAGGGGGACAACCCTCGGCGTGGCGTCAACTGGTGGATTTCTGATTAAGCAGCCCTTCGAGTTCTTTGGTCGCCGCCTTGAGCTCATCAATGAGGGTAGTTGACGAACTGCTCGCAGTCAGTGAACTCTGCACATAGAGCGCGAATTCCAGATCGCTGGCCGCCTTCCTCGCCTGTTCCTCGCTCACCTCGTACCGCCGCTGAATCTCCGTGGACAGTGACGAAGGGAGACGAAACGCCGAACTGCTTTCAGTCATTTTGTCCTTCCCTCTAGCTCCAGGACTCGTACGAACAATTTACCTATCATCCGATCCATCCGCTCTAGTCGCTCGTGATGCTGCTCCAGCGTTGCCGTTGCTTTCTGCGCCACCCTTGCTTCGGCATGGGTGACTTGCAGAGCGCCGACTTTCCACGAAATGACTTCCGGTATCGGGCGACTGGTATCCCAATGACGGGCAACCCGGAGAATGGACTGTAGACAATACAGCGCGACCAGAAAGGCGGCCAAGAACGCGGCCACCAATCCTGCGGAGAGCGCGGCTGTCTTGAGCACCTCCATCGAACCGAGAAGTTACACGACCGCAGGTAGTCTGCCAGCTTGGTTCAACGGCTGATGCAGGCGCATCGTCTTGCCCTATCTTCTAGTAGTGACATCGCCAGTAGTAGTGACATCGCCAGCCTTCTGCGGGACGGCCTCGTAAGACGTCCCGTTGGTGCAGGGTACGCCGGAGGTCTCAACGGGGCGTCAACAGGCGGGAGCGCCTGTCTGCAAGGACCTGACGGTGGTGCAGGGAGCATGACGTGCCGTCTGACCCCTCGCCGCCCGCACGCCAAAGCGTTTTGGGCGGCTTCACGTCCCTTTAAACCGGGCTTATGTGGTCCCCGGTTACTCTTCCACCTGGTTGGTGGGGCACATCGCGGGCGGTCCGAGCGTTGCACGCCCCGGCGACGTGCAGTGGTAGACCGCGCCACTGATTCCTGCGGGGCGCGCTGAGGCCGCACTCCCGCCGACCGACGAGGCGGCGCTCACTGCCGGCATCCGTGCTTTTCCGCGAGGCTGCCCGGGGCCGGAGCGCGAGTCAGGAGGTCCGCACATGAACTTCGGTGTCCCCCGCGAAACCGGCAGGCAAGAACGGCGAGTCGGGCTCACGCCCTGGGCCGTCCAGCAGTTGGTGCTGGATGGCCACGGAGTGGTCGTGGAACGGGACGCCGGAAAGGCGGCCCGGTTCAGCGACCACGAGTACCAACAAGCCGGCGCCACCGTGGTGTACAACCGCGAAGAGGCGTTCAAGCGAGCGGACCTCGTCTGCGGCGTGGGACTGGTCCCACCCGCGGAGCTGGACCTGCTCCGCCCGGGGTCGGTCCTGTGCGGATTCCAGCACCTCGTGGTAGCACCGAAGGCCACGGTCGAGCGCCTGCAAGAGCTGGAGATGACGGTGATCGGCTACGAGCTGGTCCAGGACGCTCGCGGCCGCCGCATCATCCTCACGGCCTTCGGCGAGATGGCGGGAGACATGGCCGTCTTCACCGCCGCCCATTACCTGCAGAACGAAGAGCGAGGGCGCGGCATTCTCCTGTCCCATGTGCCTGGCATCGCGCCCCCCACAGTGCTGATCCTGGGCGCCGGCACGGTGGGCCGCAGCGCCGCTCGCCGCGCGCTTGCGCTGGGGGCGCACGTGGTGATGCTGGATCAGGACCTCCGCAAGCTGCGCTCCGTGAACGAGGAACTGGGCCCCCAGATCGAGACCCAGCTGGCCACCAGCGACCGCCTGGCGCGCTTTACCGCCATCGCGGACGTGGTGATCGGCGCCATCCTGATTCCCGGGGCCCGCTCGCCGCTCCTCATCACGGAGGAGATGGTCCGCGCCATGCGCGCGGGCAGCGTGATCGTCGACGTCTCCATTGACCAGGGCGGGTGCGTCGAGACCAGCCGGCCCACCACGCTCCAGGACCCCGTCTTTGTGGTCCACGACGTGGTGCACTACTGCGTCCCCAACATGACCGCCAATGTCGCCCGCACCGCATCCCGGGCCCTGGCAGACGTGGTGGTGAGCCTGTTGCGCTCGCTGGCGGCGAACGGGGTGGAGCGGGCGCTGCGGGACGATCCCGGCCTGGCCGCCGGCGTGTACCTCTACCGCGGCAAGCTGGTGAACGAGAAGCTGGCGCGGGCGCTCGGCGCCCAACCGGCGTCCCTGGTGGGGTTGCTGTGGGGCGGGGGGACACGCCCATGAACTGGATGGACGACTACCAATCGAAATGCGTGAGCGCCGGCGACGCGGTCGCCCGAATTAAGAGCGGCGACTGCGTGTACTACGCGGGGAACGCGGCCACGCCCAGGGCGCTGGTCCGCGCCCTGGCGGAACGGCGGGACGAGCTGCACGACGTCCAGCTCAATCACGTGCTGCTGTTGGGCGACGACCCGCTGTGCGCACCCGACATGGAGGGGAGTTTCCGCCACAATTCGTTGTTCGTCGGGCCGGCGGACCGCAAAGCGGTGAACGACGGCCGCGCCGACTACGTGCCCGTTTTCCTGCACATGATCCCGCGGCTGTTCCGGGAGCGCGTCATACCGCTGGACCTGGTCATGCTCCACGTATCGCCGCCCGACGAGCACGGCTTCATGAGCCTCGGCGTGGAGACCCTGGCCGCCCTCGCCGCCGCTCAGGCCGCCAAGACCGTGATCGTCCAGGTCAACGAGCGGATGCCCCGGGTGCTCGGCGATTGCTTCCTCCACGTCAGCCGGGTGGCCGCCATCGTGGAGCACACCGAGCCCTTGCCGGAGCGGCCCGCCGATCCCGCCACGGAGGTCGAGAAGGCCATCGCGCGCTACACGCTGAGCCTCATTCAGCCCGGCTCCACGTTGCAGATGGGGATCGGGGGCATCCCCGACTCGGTCTATGAGTGCCTGGAGGGAAATCTCGAGCTGGGTATCCACACCGAGATGTTCTCCGACGGAGCCATGGGCGCCATCGAACGCGGCGTGGTGACCGGAACCCGGAAAAGCCTCCATCCCGGGAAGGTCGTCATCACGTTCGCGTGGGGCACCACCCAGCTGTACGACTTCCTGGACAACAACCCCTTGATCGAGGCCCACCCGGTCAGCTACGTCAACGATCCGGCGATCGTGGCCCAGAACGACAACATGGTGGCCGTGAACTCGGCCATCGAGGTGGACCTGACCGGGCAAGTCTGCTCGGACTCGATCGGCTCGTACATCTACTCGGGCTTCGGCGGGCAGGTGGACTTCATCCGGGGCGCCGCTCGCTCCAAGGGGGGCCGGCCCATCATCGCGCTGCCCAGCACCGCCAAGGGCGGGCTCATGTCCCGCATCGTGCCGTACCTCAAGGAGGGGGCCGGAGTGGTGACCAGCCGCGCCGACGTGCACTTCGTGGTGACCGAGCATGGGATGGCCAATCTGTTCGGGAAGAACCTGCGGGAGCGGGCGGAGGCGCTGATCGCCATTGCAGACCCGCGCTTCCGGGACGACCTGGAGCGCGCCGCCCGGGATCGCAAACTGCTGCCCTGACGGGGCCGACTCTGGCATCCGAGCGAGGGCGGGCGTACTGTAAGCGGGACTCGTCTGTGCTCGTCCTAGCTCGTCCCCTCACCACGGAGACGACGTATGCGCACCAAGGCCTGGTTGCTTTCCGCAGTGCTCCTCGTCACCGGTAGCGTTCCCGCCTTGGGGCAGGGCCGGCACGAGGGTTTCTGGATCGGGTTCGGGCTGGGCGGCGGGGTTGCCAACGACGAGGGTGGCGGCGCCGCCTACCTCCGGATGGGCGGCACGCCGACGGACATGCTCCTGGTGGGCGGGGAAGCCATCGCGTGGGCCAAGTCCGAGAACGACGTTACCGTCAGCCAGTCCAATTTCACGGGGAATATCCTCTTCTATCCGAGCCTGAAGGGCGGCTTCTTCCTCAAGACCGGCCTGGGCTTTGCCAGTGTCACCGCCTCCGCCACCACCGGGAACGTCACGATCACCGCGACGGACAATGGCTTCGGCACCACGTTCGGCGCCGGTTACGACGTCAAGCTCGGCCGCAACATCTACCTCACGCCTAACGTGGACGCACTGATCCAGGTGATCAGCGGCAACACCGAGACGGTCTTCTTGTTCACCCTGGGCCTGACCTGGCACTAGGGGGAGAAGCGGCAGATGCGGCAGAAGATGTTCGCCGACTCATTCCTCTGCCGCTGCCGCCGCGGCTCCGCTTGCCCCCACCCCAACCGCCCGGCTAACGTTGGGCGGTCATGACGGCCGCTAGTATCCCTCACCCTCCGGCCCGCCATCACGCGGACGCGCCAGCTGTGCAAGTCACAGCGGCACAACGGTTTAAATCGTCATAGGCGGAGGGACTGAGGGTATGGCCGGCACCCGAATCGAATGGAAAGACGGCGCCTTCACGGTGCCTGATGATCCGATCATCCCTTTCATCGAGGGGGACGGTACCGGTCCCGACATCTGGCGCGCCGCTCGGCGCGTGTTCGATGCCGCAGTCCGGCAGATCTCTGGTGGAAAGCGGCAGGTGGCGTGGCTGGAAGTCTTGGCCGGCGAGAAAGCGCACCGGGCCAGGGGAGAGTGGCTTCCAGAGGCGACGCTCGAGGCCGTTCGCACCCACCGCATCGCCATCAAGGGACCCCTCACCACACCCGTGGGCGGCGGCATCCGCTCACTCAATGTCGCGCTGCGGCAGCTCCTGGAGCTCTACGCCTGCGTGCGGCCGGTGCGGTACTTCCGCGGGGTCCCATCTCCCATGAAGGAGCCCGAGAAGCTGGACGTGGTGATCTTCCGGGAGAACCTCGAAGACGTGTATGCTGGCATCGAGTACCAGGCTGGGAGCCCGGAGGCGGAGAAGCTCCGTGATTTCCTGGTCACGTCGTTCCAGGCCAAGATCGCTCCGGGCAGCGGGCTCGGCATCAAACCCATGAGCGCGGCCAACTCCAAGCGTCTGGTGGCCCGTGCCATTCGCTACGCCATCGCGCGCGGCCGGCCCTCGGTAACCCTGGTCCACAAGGGCAACATCATGAAGTTCACCGAGGGCGCCTTCCGCGACTGGGGCTACGAGGTCGCCAGGGAGCAGTTCGGCGACCGAACGGTCCCGGAGTCCGAACTCGGAAAACGGAAAACGGAAAACGGACAACGGGTGTTGATCAAGGACCGCATCGCCGACTCGATGTTCCAACAGGTCCTCTTGCGACCCAACGAGTACTCCGTGCTCGCCACCCCCAACCTGAACGGGGATTACCTATCTGATGCGTGCGCGGCGCAGGTAGGCGGCCTGGGGATGGCGCCCGGCGCCAACATGGGCGACGGGTACGCGGTGTTCGAGGCGACCCACGGCACCGCGCCCAAGTACGCGGGGCAGGACAAGGTGAACCCCGGGAGCCTGATCCTCTCCGGGGTGATGATGTTCGAGGAGCTTGGCTGGCACGACGTGGCCCGGGCGATCATCCGCGGCATCGAGCGGGCGATCGCGGCGGGTACGGTCACCTATGATTTGGCCCGGCAAATGCCCAACGCCCGCGAGGTCCCGACCTCCGGGTTCGCCGAAGAGATCATCAAACATCTCTCACTGGACGAGGTCGCGTGAATTCCTCCGTCAAGGTCGCCCCGGTCGAACGGCTCCCGACGCCGCTCCTCGCCGTAGCCGTCGGGACGCTCAACGGCAAAGTGCCCACCAGCCTCCTCGGGCTCGACGAGGCGCTCGACGGCGCACTGGGGCGTGCGATCGCCCAGGGTGACTTGACTGGCGAACGGGACAGCGTCCAAACGTTCTACGGCGTCCGAGGACCCAAGCGGGTACTGGTGATCGGCATGGGCAAGCTCGGGGAAATCACCCGCGGCGCGGCCCGCCGCGCCGCCGCCGTGGCGGCCAAGCGGGCCGGCGCATTGGGCGTCGAGAGTCTCACGTTTCACGTCCCGCACGAGTTCCGCGGCGGTGTGACACCGTCCGCGTTGGGCCAGGTGACGCTCGAGGGCGTGATGCAGGGGGCCTGGCAGTTCCGCGACCTCAAGGCGGCCAGCGAGAAGAAGCCCCCACTCAAGCACGTAGACCTGGTGGCCACGCGCGAAGAACGCGCCGACATGGAGCGCGGCCGGCTGATCGGCCGGGCCGTGGCGGAGGGCCACCGGCTGGCGCGGAACCTGCAGGCCCTGCCGGGCAACGTATGCACCCCCGAGTACCTGGCGATGGTGGCGCGGATGCTGGGGAAGGGGTACGGCCACCGCGTGACGGTGTTGAACCGCGCCCAGATGGAGAAGGAGGGCATGGGAGCGCTGCTGGCGGTCGCGCGCGGCACCTTGGAGGAGCCCCGCTTCATTACGCTGGAGTACAAAGGCGGCGGCCGGACCCCGCCCGTCGCACTGGTGGGGAAGGGCATCACGTTCGACTCGGGCGGGATCTCCATCAAGCCGGCAGACAAGATGGAGGAGATGAAGTACGACATGTCGGGGGCGGCGGCCGTGCTGGGGACGTTCGAGATGCTGGGCCAGCTCAAGCCCCCGATCAACGTGGTCGGGATCATCCCCTCCACCGAGAACCTCCCCAGCGGCACCGCCATCAAGCCGGGCGACGTGGTGCGGAGTCACTTCGGCAAGACCATCGAGATCGTGAACACGGACGCGGAGGGCCGGCTCATCCTGGCGGACGCGCTCTCATACGCCCGCCGCTTCAAGCCCGCCTGTGTGATCGATGCCGCGACCCTGACCGGTGCCGTGGTGGTGGGGCTGGGGCACCACGCCATCGGCCTGATGGGCAACGACGATCATTTGATGGACGAGGTCCGCCGCGCCGGCGATCTGGCGGGAGAGCGCTGCTGGCCGCTGCCCTTGTGGGACGAGTATCGCGAGCAGAACAAGTCCGACGTCGCCGACGTGAAGAACAGCGCCGGCCGGCCTGCAGGCACTATCACCGCGGCGTGGTTCCTCCGGGAGTTCGTGGACGGGTTCCCCTGGGCGCATCTGGACATCGCGGGCACGGCCTACACCGACGGCGAACGGCCGTACCTCGCGAAAGGCCCCACGGGGACCGGCGTCCGGCTGTTTACCGAATTCATCCTCGGACGCGTGCGCGGGTGAGTCGTACGCGGCGCTGCTGGTCGGCCGCTCTCCTGTTCAGCCTCAGCTGTCCCCTCGCCGCCGGCGCCCAAGTGATCCCCGCTCGCCCCGACACCGCGCCGCCGGACACCTTGCCCCGGGACACGATTCCTCTCCCGATACGCCGCGACAGCCTGCCCGGGTGGCCGTACCTCGCACGTGGGGTCGTGCCCACCGCCCCCGAAGCGGTTCCACCGGCCCCTCTCGCTCCCGGATCTCGCCACACCTTCACCCGCGACTCCATCCCTTGGTCCACGGCCCAGACGTTGGCGGACCTGCTGGGAGCCATCCCCGGGGTCTACCTCGCCCGCGCCGGATTCCTGGGACTGCCTGAGTACGTGGTCTACGGAGGACGCGGCGCCGCCGCCCTCCGGGTGTACTGGGATGGGCTTCCGCTGGAGCCGCTGGGTGGAGACTCCGTCTACCTGGATCCGTCGCGGATCCCGCTCACCTACCTGCGGCGGGTGGACGTGGAAGTGTTGCCCGCCCAGCTCCGGGTATACCTGGTGTCCGAGCGGCACGAGACGTTGGCGCCGCGCACCGTGGTGCGGGTGATGAGCGGCGATTTCCGTACGGCCTCGTATACGGGACTGTTCCAGAAACGCTGGTCGTCAGGGTTGGGCCTCGACCTGGCCGGGAACTTCCTGGGGAGCGAGGGCACGAGCAACTCCAGCCGCCATGCCCAAGCCTTCGACGTCTGGGCCAAGGGAGAGTGGCTGCCCACGGCCACGACCGGCGTGGCCTATCAACTCCGGCGCCAGCAATACGACCGCGATGCCGTGCAGAAGGGCGAAGGTGGTGTGCCCGTCGCCGAGCGCGTGCCGACCCGCCACGGCGCCCGCACCGATGCGCTGTTCACACTGTTCGCCGGACGTCGCCCGCATGACTTGGGATTCCGCGGCAGCGCCGGGCTGGGCACCAGCCGCTGGTCCAACGATTCCATGCTGGGAGACCGCCAGGTGCGACAGGCGTTCGGTACGCTGGGGTACCGGGGCGCTCGCCTCGCCGCCGAAGCCACCGGCCGGCTGGCGGACGCGCGGACCGCCTCTGGCCTGGAGGCGCGAGTGGGGTGGTCTCCGCTCCCCGGGATCGCGCTGGCCGGCGACGCGGCGCTGTGGCGTCACCAGGGACGCCGGCAGTCGCGTTCGGCGCACCTGTCGGCCGCGTGGTTTCGAGGGCCGGTATCGGTCGTGGGCCAGTGGGCGGTGCAGGACGGGGTCCAGGCGCCCGCGCTCCTCGCGGATACCGCGCAGGAGACCACCGACCGCGCGCTCCGGATCGGCTTCGATACTCGACCCCTCGCGGGCCACGTGGCCCTGGTGCGACGAGACGCCTACCAGCCGCTGCCGCTCGCCGAGCTCCCGGTGATTCCAGCGCTGGCGGCCACGCGAGCGGCGACCTATCTGGTGGCCGACGCGCGGCTCCAACCCATCAAGGCCCTGACCCTCGACGGGTGGCACGCCACGCCGCGCGATGCCGGGCCCACGGGAGCGGCCGACTTCCAGCCGCCTACCCACAGCCGCGCGCAGCTCACCTTCCGCTCCAAGTTCTGGCGCACCTTCCGGAGCGGCGCCTTCGACCTCAAGGTCCAGGTCGCCGTGGAATCCTGGAGCGACGGCACCGCCGGCCTGGGCCCGGGCGGCGCGCCCATCGAACTCCCCGGCGTCACCCTCTGGGAGACTTTTCTCGCCTTCCAGATCGTGGGGTTCACCGCGTTCTGGGACCTGCGCGACGCCGTCACCACGCAGAAGGAGAAGCAGTACGTGCCGGGGCTCAACTATCCGCACAACGCCCAGGTGTTCGGCGTGCGATGGGAGTTCAGGAACTGAGCGACAGAAGCGCAGGGACGGAGCGAGGTGCGTCCCCAGAGCGCGCGTTAGTGCCCAGCGCTCTGCGAGTGGGAGTGCGCCCCGCCTCAGGCACTACAGCGCGCGACGGGGACGCACCTCGCTCCGCCCCTGCCGCTTCCACGACTTTGGGAATACGTTGTCTCGCGCCGTAGCACCGGGGGAGGGCCGGTAGTGCCCAGATCCATGACCGGCTTTGGAACCGCCGAGGGCTCCGTCTCGGGCGGGCGGTTGCAGATCGAGCTTCGCTCCGTCAATCACCGGCATTTCAACCTCCAGCTCAAGGTGCCGGCCGAGCTGATGCCGCTGGAGGCCGAAGTGCGGGAGCGGCTGCGCGCCCGCATCGCGCGCGGCCACGTGACCGTCACGGCCCGGTGGACCGAAGCACCGGTGCGGGCGGGAGCGTTGCGGCTCAACCTGGTGCGAGCTCGCGAGCTGGTGGACGCGGTGCGCCAGCTCCAGCGCGCACTGGACCTTCCGGGCGACCTCGACATCGGCTGGCTGGTCCGGCAGCCGGACGTGTTGGGCGCCGAGCCGGTGGCGGAGCAGCCGCTCGACGCCGTGGAACCCCTGGGCATCCTCGAGCGCGCGGCTGACGCCCTGCAGGCGATGCGCGACACCGAGGGGGTGGCGCTGGTCCGCGAGCTGAGCAATCACCTCGCGGCCATCGAGGTCGAGTTGGGCTGGGTGGAGGGTCGGGCTCCGGACCGCCTGGTGGCCGAGCGCGACCGCCTGCGCAACGCGGTAGCGACGCTGCTCGATGGTGGCAGGCTGGATGAAAGCCGATTGGCCCAGGAGATCGCGCTCCTGGCGGAGCGTCTGGACATCGCCGAGGAGATCGCCCGCCTCAAGACTCATCTGACGGCGACCCGGGCGGCGCTGGCCCAGCAGAACGCCGTGGGCCGCCAGCTCGGTTTTCTGGGTCAGGAGATGCTGCGCGAAATCAACACCATAGGCTCCAAGGCGAACGACTTGAGTATCACCCAGGCCGTGATCCGCATGAAGGGTGAGCTGGAGAAGTTCCGCGAGCAGGTGGAGAACCTGGAGTGACGCCGTTCCTGTTGATCCTGTCGTCTCCCTCGGGGACGGGGAAGACCACGATCACCAAGGCGTTGCTCGCGGCGCGGGACGATCTGGGCTTCAGCGTTTCCGCCACGACCCGATCGCCGCGCCCCGGAGAGGCGGACGGCGTAGACTATCATTTTCTGACGCCCGGCGAGTTCGAGCGGCGGCGCGCCGCGGGGGCACTCCTGGAGTGGGCGGAGTACGGCGGCCAGCGATACGGCACCCTGGCGTCGGAAGTGGAGCGGGTCCTGACCCAGGGTCGTCACGTGATCCTCGACATCGAGGTCCAGGGCGCGCGGCAGGTGCGGGAGCGGCGGCCGGACGTTGTGAGTATCTTTGTCCTCCCGCCGTCGGTGGAGGAGCTGGTGGCGCGGCTGGGCGGGCGGGGCGCCGGCCAGCCGGCCGACTTGGAGCAACGGCTCCGACGCGCGGTGGACGAGCTGGGCGAAGCCCATCACTACGATTATCTCGTCGTCAACGACGACCGCACCCAAGCGGTCGCCGAAGTGGCGGCGATCATTGATGCGGAAAGCCGGCGAACCCGCCGGCAACAGGCGTCGTTGGACCAAATCCAGGAGCTGCGTCGCGGGTTGACCGAGCTGGTCGCCAACCTGTCGCGGCCGGCCAAACAGCAAGGAAAGGGCTGATGCGGATCTTTACCCCCACCGAGCTTGCCCGGCGCGCGGGCAACAAGTACTTGGGCGTCCTCGTTTCCGCAAAGTTTGCGCGGTTCGTGAACGATTTCCCCCGCGACCGCACCGTCGAATTCGAGAAGAAGCTCACCACCCGGGCACTCGAGGAGCTGACGTCCGGACGACTCACCTACCGACTGGTACGGCGGCGCCGACACGAAGCGTGAGGCTTGCGGGCCGGCGCGTCGTGCTGGGCGTGTCCGGGGGGATCGCGAGCTACAAGGCGTGCGTGCTGGCGCGCCGCCTCGCGGAAGCGGGCGCCCTGGTGGACGTGGTGTTGACGCAGGGCGGCGCCCAGTTCGTCGGGCCGGTCACCTTCGAAGGGCTGACCGGCCGTCCCGTCCTCACCTCGCTCTGGGATCCCGGCCACGCGCTGGCCCACCTCCGGTTGGGGCAGGACGCGGAGCTGATCGTCATCGCGCCCGCGACGGCCAACCTGATCGCCCGCGCGGCGCAGGGGATGGCCGATGACCTGCTTACGGCCATCCTGCTCGCCCGCACCGTGCCGGTGCTGGTGGCGCCCGCCATGAACGATCGGATGTACGCCCACCCTGCCACCCAACAGAACCTCGCCACGCTTCGGCAACGAGGCTGGACCATCGTGGGCCCCGCGGTCGGCCAGCTGGCCGAGGGCCCCAGCGAGCTGCCGGGCCGCATGAGCGAGCCCGAGGAGATTCTGGCGTACGTCGAACGGTTGCTGCGCGGGCCCCAAAGCCGGCTGTGCGGGAAGCGGGTCGTCGTGACGGCGGGTCCCACGCGGGAGGCGCTGGACCCGGTGCGCGTCATCACCAATCGATCCAGCGGGCGCATGGGATACGCCCTCGCCGAGGCGGCCTTCGCACGCGGCGCGGAGGTGCTGCTGATCTCCGGGCCCACGACGCTGGCTGCGCCACCCGGAATCGAGATCCAACGGGTCGAAAGCACGGAGCAGCTCCAGCAGGCCGTGGCCCGCGCGCTCGAGCGAGCGGACATCTTGATCATGGCGGCCGCTCCCGCGGATTTTCGCCCGGCGACACCCACCCGTGAAAAGCGCGACCGGGCGACCGGGACCACCTCGCTGGCGCTCGAACCGACCCCTGACATCCTGGAGACCACCAAACGGCTTCGACCCAAGGGCGCCGTGCTGGTGGGCTTCGCGTTCGAGACCGGGGAGAAGCTCGATCGCGCCAGGAACAAGCTGACCGCCAAGGCCCTGGACCTGTTGGTCGTCAACCGCGCCGACGAGCCGGAGGCCGGCGCCGAGGTGGAAACCAATCGCGTGACGCTTCTGTCCGCTAACGGGGAACGGGAGCTGCCGCTGATGAGCAAGCGTGATGTCGCGGAACAGGTGTGCGAGGCGGTAGAGGCGCTGTCGTGACGGACCCGCGAGGCCTGCTGGCGCGGTACCTCGAACAGCGTGCAGAGATGGGCGAGAGCCCGGTGATCCTGGACGCGACCCCCGTGAAGACCGAGCAGGGACGGGCGCAGCCGAGCACGGACCAGCCCGCCCACCGCTCGGCCGCGCCCGACCGCGCTCGACCGCGCTCGCCTGCTTCCAAGCCCGACTGGCGCCGAGGCGCGCCGCCCATCCCGCCACCCGGCATCGTGGTTCCCGCAGCCGAGAAGGACCTCTTCAGCACCGACCCGCTCAACAGCATGGCCCTGGATCACCTCGCCACCGCGGTCCGGCAATGCCGCCAGTGCGTCCTGTGCCGGGACCGAAGCAACGCGGTTCCGGGCGAGGGACCAGCCGACGCGCGGCTGGTGGTGGTGGGGGAAGGCCCCGGGGCCACCGAGGACGAGACCGGGCGACCGTTCGTTGGGCGCGCGGGACAACTCTTGACGGAGATCCTGGCGGCCATCGAGTTTCCCCGGGAACGAGTGTTCATCTGCAACGTGGTCAAGTGCCGGCCGCCCGACAACCGCAAGCCGCAGCAGGACGAGATCGACGCCTGCGTCCCGTACCTGTACCGCCAGCTTGACCTGATCCGCCCCAAGGTCATCTTGGCAATGGGGAACACCGCGGCGGAGACGCTGCTCAACACCAGGCAGTCGCTGGGCTCGCTGCGCGGGCGCGTCCATCAGTTCCGGGGCGTCCCGCTGATCGCCACGTACCACCCGGCGGCGCTGTTGCGCAACCCGCACTGGAAGAAACCGACCTGGGATGACATTCGTATCGCCCGCCAGCTCATCGACGCGTAGCGCCGAGGCGCCGTCCCCCGAGCGCCAAACGCCGTGGAGCCCGGAGGCCGAACAGGCCGTGCTGGGCGCCATGCTGCTCGACGCCGACGCCGCGCTGAAGGCGCTGGAACTCCTCGACGATGCCGCGTTTTATCGCGACGCGCATCGCCGCCTGTTCCGCGCCATGGCGTCCCTGATGGAGCGCGGCAAGGTCATCGACCCGGTGCTCTTGCGGGACGAGCTGGCCCGTCGCGGCGACCTCGAGCCCGCCGGCGGCGGGGAGTACATCGCGGTGCTGCTGGACGTGGTGCCCACCGCCGCGAATGTCGAGCATCACTGTCGCATGGTGAAGGAGAAAGCGCTGCTGCGCCGGTTGATCGAGGCGGGCACGGCCGTGGTCCAGAGCGCGTACGAGGGCCGCCAGGACGTGGGCACCCTGCTGGACGAGGCCGAGCAGCGCATGTTCGAGATCTCCTTCCAGCGCGGGACCCAGGAATCGGTCCGCATCAAGGAGCTGATGTGGCAGGCGATGGAGCGCATAGAAGCGCGCCATCGCGGCGATGATTCGGTACGCGGGATTCCCAGCGGCTTCACAGATTTGGATTCCAGGACCAACGGGTTTCAGAAGAGCGATCTGATCGTGGTCGCGGCCCGGCCCTCCATGGGCAAGACCGCCTTCTGTCTGAACGTGGCCGCGAACGCCGCGCTGGAGCACAAAGTGCCGGTGGCGCTGTTCTCGCTGGAAATGTCTCGCGACCAGGTGGTGGAGCGACTGCTCGCCGCCGAGAGCTTCGTGGACCTGCACCGGCTGCGGAGCGGCCACCTGCGGGACGACGACTACCCCAAGATGTCCCGCGCGGCGGGGCTCCTGGGCACCGCCCCCGTCTGGATTGACGACACCCCGGCGCTGACCCTGCTCGAGCTCCGCTCCAAGTCCCGGCGGCTCAAGGCCGAGCACCACATCGGCCTGTTCGTCGTGGATTACCTCCAGCTCATACGGGGCCCCGCTACCGATAACCGGCAGGAAGAGATCAGCTACATCTCGCGCTCCCTGAAGGCGCTCGCCCGCGAGGTCCAGACGCCGGTCATCGCGCTCTCGCAGCTGTCCCGGGCGCCCGAGCAGCGCGGCGGCGATCGCCGCCCTATGCTCTCCGACCTGCGCGACTCCGGCGCCATCGAGCAGGACGCCGACCTGGTGATCTTCATCTATCGCCCGGAGATGTACCCCACGCTCAAAGAACGGGACGAGAACCTCCAGGAGGGCATGGCGGAAATCCACCTGGCAAAGCACCGCAACGGCCCGACGGGGACCCTCAAGCTCGCCTTCCACAAGCAATACACCCGCTTCGACAACTACACCGAGCGCGAGCCCGAGGGCGCCGATGCCCTCTAGCCACCGCTCCGTGTACCGCTGCACGGAGTGCGGAGCCGAGTATCCCAAGTGGGTGGGCCGATGCGAGGCGTGCGGTGCCTGGAACACGGTGGCGGAAGAGGCGGTGGGGCGGTCGGGCGGCCGGGGGGGCCGAGGCAAGAAGTCCAACCAGCCCGCCCGTGCGCCCGTTCGCCTGGCCGATGTGGCGGCGGAGGGCTTAAGGCGGTGGCAGACCGGCCTCAACGAGTTCGACTTCGTACTCGGCGGCGGCGTGGTCCCGGGCTCCATGGTTATCGTGGGCGGCGAGCCCGGCATCGGCAAGTCCACGCTGCTGCTCCAGTGCTCGGCGCGTCTGGAGCAGGCGGGCGTCCCCACGCTGTACGTCTCGGGCGAAGAGTCGGCCGAGCAGCTCCGCCTGCGGGCCGACCGCCTGGGCGGCGCGGCGGGGCAGGTGCGCATCCTCCCGGAGGTCCGGGTGGAGGCGATCGAAGCCACGGCCGCGGCGGCCGGCGCCCAGGTCGTCGTCGTGGACTCGATCCAGACCACCTACACCGAAGAGCTCGAGGGAGCCCCCGGAAACGTGGGGCAGGTGCGGGAGTGCGCGGCACGGCTGATGCGCTTCGCCAAAGAGTCCGGCGCCGCGGTCCTCTTGGTGGGGCACGTCACCCGAGGCGGCGTGATCGCCGGCCCCAAGACGCTGGAGCACATCGCCGACACGGTGCTCTACTTCGAAGGCGAAACCAGCCACGACTACCGCGTGCTCCGCGCCGTGAAGAACCGCTTCGGGTCGGTGGACGAGGTGGGCGTCTTCGAGATGACCGGGGCGGGCCTCACGCCGGTGGGGAATCCGTCCGCCACCTTCCTCGCCGGGCGAGACGCCACGGTGCCTGGTTCGGCCGTGACCGCGGTGATGGAAGGCAGCCGCCCCATGCTGGTCGAGATTCAGGCACTCGCCGTCAAGTCTGGATTCGGCACGCCCCAGCGAGTGGCAACCGGTCTCGACAGCCGGCGGCTGGCGGTGTTGCTGGCCGTGCTGGAGCGGCGGGCGGGGCTCCCGTTCCACGACCTCGACGTGTTCGTCAACGTCACGGGCGGCATGCGGCTGGTCGAGCCGGCGTCGGATCTCGGCGTCGTCGCCGCCCTGTGCTCCGCGGTCCACGATCGGCCGGTCCCGCCCGATGCGCTGTTCGTCGGAGAGGTCGGCCTGGGCGGGGAGGTGCGCCCCACCTCCGGGCTCGAACGCCGGTTCGCGGAAGCGGAGCGCCTCGGGTTCCGCACCGTCTTCCTCTCGGCTCGGAGCCGCGTGAGCGGCCAGATCGCTGCCACGCCGGTGGCTCATGTCGCCGACCTCGCGCGCCGGCTCGCCGCCTGAGGTCGGCGTTCTCCTGCCCGCGGCGGGGCAGGGAGAGCGAGCAGGCGCCGGTGAGTTGAAGCAGTTCCGCCCTATCCGCGGCGTGCCCATGCTGCTCCGGGCCGTCCGGCCGTTCGCGCAGCACCCTCGGGTACGCCAGATCGTCGTCGCTTTGCCCCCGGAGTTCGCAGCCCGTCCGCCGGTCTGGCTCAAGGACCTGATCGGCGAGCGCCTCCAGGTCGTGGCGGGCGGTGCTACCCGGCCGGAGTCCGTCGCCCAGGCCTTGGAGCACCTGCATCCCGCATGCCGGATCGTGTTGGTGCACGACGCGGCACGGCCGTTTGTCGGCGGTGACACGATTGACGCCGTCATCGCCGCCGCAGAGACCGGCTCCGGGGCGGTCGCGGCGGTTCCCGTGGGCGACACGTTGAAGCAGGTAGACGCGGCCGGCGAGCGGGTGAAGGAGACGGTGGATCGCCGGGGGTTGTGGCGCGCGCAGACCCCGCAGGGATTCCCGCGCGCCCTGCTGGAGGAAGCGTACGCCCGCCGGGGCGAGACCGGGGACGTGACGGACGACGCCCAGTTGGTCGAGCGGCTGGGGCGGGCCATCCTGGTGATCCGGGACCACACCACCAACATCAAGGTGACCACGGCCGACGACTTCGTGCTGGCGGAAGCCCTTGCGGCCCGATGACCACGCTGGCGTTCCAGACGCCGAATCAGGTGCGCCGCGCCATCCCGATCGCCGCGGCGCATCTCGAGCGGGGAGGACTGCTGGCGTACCCCACAGAAACCGTCTACGGCTTGGGCTCACGGCCGCGCCAGGCCGACGTCGCTGCCCTCGCCGCGCTCAAGGGTCGCCGCCAAGACAAACCGTTCCTGCTCCTGGTCTCCGGTCGACGCATGGTGGAGGCATACGGGCTGGTATTCTCGGACGCCGCGACCGCCCTGGCGGATGCGTTCTGGCCGGGCCCGCTCACCCTGGTGCTCGCGGGCGGCGAAGGCCGCCTCCCCGACGCGCTGCGGGGACCCGAGGGAGGCATTGCCGTCCGGAGCACCGGGCACTCCGGCATCGCGCAGCTGGTGGGCGCGCTGGGGTTTCCGCTGACGTCCACGTCCGCCAACCTGCCCGGTGGACCCACCGCGCCTGGCGTGGCCGCGATCGCCGCCACCTTCGGGGCCGCCATCGCCAACGGTACGCTCCTGGTCCTGGACGGCGGCACGTTGGGTAACGTTCCCCCCTCCACCGTGGTGGACTGCACGCGGGCCCAACCACGCCTGGTCCGGGAGGGCGCGATCCCCAAGAGCGAACTCCGCCGCCGCGCCGGGAGTGCCGCGCCGTGATGCAGGTGCTGTTGGTCTGCACCGGCAACATCTGCCGCAGCCCGCTGGCCGAGGCCATCATGCGCCAGGAGCTCACCAGTCTGAACCGCGACGACCTCGCCGTGACGTCGGCCGGCACCGGTGCCTGGGATGGAGCGCCGGCCTCGGAAGGCGCGTACCTGGTCGGTCTGGAACACGGGTTAGATCTTTCGGCCCATCGCGCGCAGCTGCTCACCCGGGAGCTGGTCGAAAAAGCCGGCGTGGTGCTGACCATGGCACGCCACCATCGCGCTCGGGTGCAGGAGCTGGGCGGAGAGGGCCGGACCTTCGTCCTGGGCGAGTACGCCGGGCGGGCCGGACCCCAGGCTGAGGTGAGCGACCCGTTCGGCGGAGATCTGGACGTGTATCGGGAGACGTACGGGGAGCTGGAGACCCTGGTGCGCGCCGCCGTCAAACGCCTGGTGACCGAATTCCATGACGCGAGTTCAGGCAACTAGCCGGGTATTGGTCGTCGTCGGGGATCCGGTTCAGCACTCGCTGTCCCCGGCCATGCACAACGCCGCCATCTCCGCGCTGGGCCTCGACGCGGTGTATGTCCCCATTCGTGCCGACGCGGTGGCCCTGCCGCACCTGATCAAGGCGTTCGAGGCGGTGAGCATCGCCGGGAACGTGACGCTGCCCCATAAGCTGGCCATGGCCCAGCTGCTGATCCGCCTCACCGCGGCCGCGCAGGAGCTGGGCGCCATCAACACGTTCTTTCCGGAGGGCGGGCGCCTGGTGGGTGACAACACCGACGTGGCCGGGCTGCTCGACGCCCTGGATCGCCTCGAGCCCCAGAGTCCGTGGCTGGTGGTGGGTACGGGAGGCTCCGCCCGGGCGGTAGCCGCGGCCGCCCGGGCGCGGTCTGCCCGGCTGCTGGTGCGCTCGCGGGACCCCGCACGGGCCACGACCTTCGCCGCGTGGGCTCGGGAGATCGGCGTGGATGCGCACCCGGACGACGGGCAATCCGCGGCGACGGCCATCAATGCCACGCCCCTGGGGCTCAGGGCCGGCGACCCACCCCCCGTTCCGGCCGATCGCCTGGACGGTTGCCACGCGGTGTTCGATCTGGTCTACGCGCCCAACGAGACGGCCTGGGTCCGGAGCTGCCGCGCCCGCGGTCTCAGGGCGGCGGACGGGCGCGGCATGCTGGTGGCCCAGGGAGCATACGCCTTCGAGCGCTTCTTCCCCGGCGTCGCAGCCCCGCGAGACATCATGGCCGCCGCGGTTCGCCAAGCCCTCGGTGATTGAGCCCGGTGTCATGAGAGATTCAACGCAGAGGGCGCAGAGGCCGCAGAGGGCGCAGAGAAGGAAGGGAAGTTGAAAAACCCAACAGAAACCACCTCCGCGACCTCTGCGCTCTCTGCGTTCTCTGGGTTGAAATCTCCCGGGAGCGCACTGCTGGCCTTGGAACGACTCCTGTTACCGAACGCCTGCATTGCCTGCCAGCGTTGGGTGGGGGACCGCGATCCCGATGTGCTGGTCTGCGCTCGCTGCCGCCTGCGGCTCCAGCCGCTCCTGGGCGGCTGTGGGCGTTGCCGGCAACCATGGCCGCTCATCGGCCGGTGCCGCTTCTGTGCCGAGTGGCCGGCGGAGCTGGCGTGGGCGCGGAGCGCCGTGTGGCTGGACCACGAGGCCCGGGAAATGGTGCACCACCTGAAGTACGGTGGCTACCAGCAGCTCGCGTTGGTGATGGCCGAGGTGATCGCACGCCACGCGCCGCGGCCGCCGGGCGGGGCCCTGGTTCCGGTTCCCCTCACACGCCGCCGCTTCCAGGAACGCGGCTACAACCAGGCCGCCTTGATCGCGCGCGCGCTGAGCCGGACCTGGGACCTTCCGGTGCGTGAAGAGCTTCTCACTCGGCAGCGAGACGGTGGTTCACAGACCGCGTTGACGCCTCAGGAGCGCCTGGCGAATGTGGCTGGGGCGTTCTCTGCCGCACCACCGCCGCACCGCCTGGCGGCAGAAGCGGGAGGGGGGCCGGCGTGCGGAGTTATTATAGTGGACGACGTGCTGACCACCGGCGCGACGCTGGTCGCCGCCGCCCAAGCACTGGCCCAGAATGGATGGTCCCACGTCGGAGCCGTAACGTTCGCTCGCGCGCTCCCGTTCGAGCGCCGAGTCACTTGACCAACGACGGTACAGGACACACCCCATGGCTGTGAAGATCGCGATCAACGGATTCGGGCGGATCGGCCGACTGGTGCTGCGCAGCATCGTCCAGGCCAAGACCAACCTGGACGTCGTCGCCGTAAACGACGTCACCGACCCCAAGACCCTCGCGCACCTGTTCAAGTACGACTCGGTCCATGGCCGGTTCCGGGGAACCGCCGAAGCCGAGAGCGACGGCATCCGCGTCAACGGAAAATCGGTGCGGGTGCTGTCCGTCAAGGACCCCGCGCAGCTGCCGTGGAAGGACCTGGGCGTAACCATCGTCCTGGAATCCACCGGCCTGTTCACCGACCGCGACAAGGCCGCCGCCCACCTCAGCGCGGGCGCCAAGAAGGTCATCATCAGCGCGCCGGCCAAGAAGGAAGACCTCACCATCGTGATGGGCGTGAACCACCAGGCCTACGACCCGACGAAGCACCACGTGTTGTCTAACGCGTCGTGCACCACCAACTGCCTGGTGCCGGTGGTGAAGGTGGTGCTGGACCACTTCGGGTTCGAGCGCGGGTTCATGACGACCGTGCACAGCTACACCAACGACCAGCGGGTGCTGGATCTGCCTCACAAGGACCTGCGGCGCGCCCGTGCCGCCGCGTTGAACATCATCCCCACCACCACCGGGGCGGCCAAGGCGACGGCGCTGGTCCTGCCCGAGCTCAAGGGCAAGCTGGATGGTGTCTCGCTCCGGGTGCCGACGGCCGATGTGTCGGTCGTAGACCTGACCTGCGTGGTGTCCAAGAAGACCGACCCGGAGACCGTGAACGCCGCGTTCCGCCAGGCCGCCGCCGGGCCCATGAAGGGCGTCCTGGCCGTGAGTGACGAGCCGTTGGTCTCGGGGGACTACATCGGCGACCCCCACTCGAGTACCGTGGACGCCATGAGCACGCAGGTCATTGACGGCACCCTGGTGCACGTGTCGTCCTGGTACGACAACGAAATGGGCTACGCCATGCGGTGCGTGGACCTGCTCGAGCTGGTGGCGGCCAAGTTGTGAACCGGCGCACGCTGACCGCGCTGGAGAAGCAGCCCCTGGAGGGCCTGCGTGCTCTGGTGCGGGTGGATTTCAACGTGCCGCTGGCGGGCGGGCAGGTGACCGATGACACCCGGATCCGAGCCGCGCTGCCTACCATTCGGTGGCTCACGGGCAAGGGCTGCCGCGTCATTCTGATGTCCCACCTGGGCCGCCCCAAGGGTGGCCCGGACCCCAAGTACTCGCTCACGCCCGTGGCGAGCGCGCTGGAAAAGCTGCTCGGCGTCCCGGTGACGTTCATCACCGAGCCCCTGGCCGACGACGCGGAGCGGCAGAGCCGCCAGCTCAAGCGCGGGGAGGTCGCGGTGATGGAAAACACCCGCTTCTTCCCCGGCGAGGAGAAGAACGACTTAGGCGTAGCCCGCGCCCTGGCCCGGTTGGGAGACTTCTACGTCAACGACGCCTTCGGCTCGGCCCACCGTGCCCACGCCTCGACGGAAGCGGTGGCCCATCTCCTGAAACCGGCCGTGGCCGGTTTCCTCATGGCCAAGGAACTGGAGTACCTGAGCGCCGCACTGGAGCGGCCCAAGCGACCCTTCGTGGCCGTGCTGGGTGGCGCCAAGGTGTCGGACAAGATCGAGGTCATCAACAACCTGTTGCCCAAGGTGGACGAGCTGCTCATCGGCGGTGCCATGGCTTGTACCTTCTTCCTCGCGATGGGCCTCGAGGTGGGCAACTCCCTGGTGGAGCCCGACAAAGTGGAGCGGGCGCAGGAGCTGCTGGAGCGAGCGGGCAAGAAGCTGGTGCTGCCGGCGGGCGCCGTGGTGGCCACCGAGCTCAAGGCCGGGGTCGCAGCGCGCTCGGTGCCGCGGGACGAGATTCGCCGCGGGTGGGCCGTCTACGACATTGACGAGGCCACGCGCCAGGATTTCGCACGTCGCATCGCGGGTGCCAGGACCGCCGTGTGGAACGGCCCCATGGGCGTTTTCGAAACTCCGCCCTTCGACGGCGGCACCCTGGCCATCGCGCGGGCGCTGTCCGCCGCGACCGCCAAAGGCGCTACGACCATCGTCGGCGGCGGCGACTCCGCGGCGGCCGTGGCGGCGGCGGGGCTGGAGGCGCAGGTGTCCCACGTCTCCACCGGCGGCGGCGCCGCGCTCGAGTTCATGGAAGGGAAGGTCCTGCCCGGCGTCGCGGCGCTGGACCAAGCGTGAGACGCCGGCTCTTCGCCGCCAATTGGAAGATGCACCACGGGCCGGGGACGGCCCGAAGCTTCCTCGGCGCCTTCCTGGAGCTGTACGCCCGGCACACCGACCGGGAGGTGTGGTTCTTCCCGCCCGCCATTTCGTTCACCACCGTGCTCGATCTGGTCCGGGGCCGGCCGGACCTTGGCGCCGGCGTCCAGAACGTCCATTGGGAGCCCAAGGGCGCGTTCACCGGCGAGATCAGCGTCCCCATGCTGGCGGAGGCCGGGGCCAAGGGCGCCATCGTGGGACACTCGGAGCGCCGACACGGGTTCGGCGAAAAGGACGACGACTCCGGGAAGAAGGCGCGCGCGTTGCTCGATGCCGGGTTGGTCCCGGTGTTCTGTGTGGGCGAAAAGCTGGAGGAACGGGAGGCGGGGAAAACCCGGGCAGTGGTGCAGCGCCAGCTGAGCGTCCTCGATGGCCTTCCGGCACACCAACTGGCCCAGCTCGTGGTCGCCTATGAGCCGGTCTGGGCCATTGGCACCGGCAGGAACGCCACGCCCGCCGACGCGGCGGAGGTGCATCGGTTCATTCGGGGCCGGTTCGAGACGAAAGGCGTGAGGGGAGACGACGTCACCGTGCTGTACGGGGGGAGCGTGAACCTCAAGAACGGGGCCGACCTGCTCGCCCAACCCGAGATTGACGGGGTGCTGGTAGGCGGCGCCTCGCTGGATCCCGCCGGCTGGGCTCAGCTGGTCTCCCTCCCCGTGAATTGACCGAGGCACCGCGCCTCGGTATGATTCGCCGCGCGCATGTTCACGTTCCTGCTGATTCTGCTGATCCTCGACGCGATCCTGCTCACGGTCGTCGTGCTGCTCCAGGCGGGGCAGGGCGGTGGCTTGGCGAGCCTGGGGGGTGGCGCTTCCACGGACAGCTTCCTGGGCGGCCGCCAGGCGGTCACCATTCTCACCAAGCTCTCCTGGTGGTGCGGCGGGATCTTCTTGGGGTTGTCCCTGCTCCTCGCCGGATTGGGGACGCGCGGCTCGGCTCCCCGCTCCGTGCTGGAGCAGCAGGCGCCGGCACCCGCGCCGGTGGCGCCGCTGCCCTTGCAAGAGCAGCCGGCCACGCAGCCCCCGGCAACCCAGACCCCGGTTCCGCGATAGGCGCGTGACCCAGCCGCTCCCCGGTTTCGTCTTACTCGAAGACGGCGCGTGGTTCCAGGGAACGACGCGCCGTCCGTTTTCGGCCACCCCCGGCGAGGTGGTGTTCACCACCAACCTCACGGGGTACCAGGAGGTCTTCACCGACCCGTCCTATCTGGGCCAGATCGTCGTCATGACCGCCCCGATGATCGGCAACTACGGGATCAACGACGAAGACCTGGAGTCCACCAAGCCGCAGGTCAACGGGGTCGTGGTCCGGGAGCTGTCACGGACTCACTCCAACTGGCGCGCCGGGGGCGGACTAGACGACTGGCTCGCCCGACGCAACGTCCCGGTGCTGGAGGGCGTGGACACCCGCAAGCTCACCCGCCACATCCGCTCCGCGGGTGCCATGCGAGGTATCGTGGCGCAGGGGGCGGAGCCCAGTCGTGAAGCGCGGGCCGCGCTCGAGGCCAGCCCGCGCATGGAAGGGCAGGACCTGGCTTCGCGAGCCACCGCGCCGGGCGAGCGGGTGGTGGGCGACGCAAAAGCGCGCCACCATGTGGTGGCCTATGATTTCGGCATGAAGGAGAACATCCTGCGGGTGTTCACGTCGCTGGACTGCCGGGTGACGGTCGTTCCGGCGGCTACGCCCGCGGCGCGCGTGCGGGAGCTCGAGCCGGACGGCCTGTTCCTCTCGAATGGCCCCGGAGATCCCGCGGCCGTGGAGTACGTGCTTCCGGTGATTCGCGAATTGACCAAAGACGGTCTGCCCACCTTCGGCATCTGCCTGGGTCACCAGTTGATTGGGCTGGCGTTCGGAGGAGAGACCGTCAAGCTCCCCTACGGGCACCGGGGCGGGAACCACCCGGTTCGTGACCTTGAGACGGGCCGGGTTCTCATAACCAGCCAAAACCACGGATTTGCTGTCAGGGGAACAGGTAAGGACGTCCCAGGTGCAAAGTCACTTGAGGTGACACATCGTAACCTCAATGATGACACCGTGGAAGGCCTTAGGCACAGGGAGTTACCCCTTTTCGCCGTGCAGTACCATCCGGAGGCCTCTCCGGGCCCTCACGACGCGAGGACCCACTTCCACCAATTCCTCCAAGCTCTTGACAGTCAATAGGTAAGCCCATATGTTGACCCCCCGCGTCGCTACGGTCGGGGCCTTTTTTTTACACCTCGAGGCCGGCCTAGCAGGGGGAATGGATGACCAAGGCCGATCTCGTTGAGAAGGTGACCGCGACCATCGCCCGAACGGCGGGGCCGATGATCTCGAAGAAGGACTGCGCCAGGGTGGTGGACGCGTTCCTCGACGCGGTCAAGGCCGCCTTGTCGGAGCAGCACAACATCGAGATCCGCGGGTTCGGCACGTTCAAGATCCGCAAGCGCAAGACGCGCATGGCGAGAAACCCTCGCACCGGAGATCCGGTGGAAGTCGCGGCCCGCCCCGTGCCGGTGTTCAAGCCCTCCAAAGAACTCAGGGCCATGGTCGCCGAGGCGACCGAGCGAGTGCCGCAAGCCTGAGCCGTTCCTCATAGTCAGTTGGAGCAGTACGCCGCCCGCGGCTATATTCTTCGCTCCTATGCAGTTCCGGGTCGCCTCGAAGGCCGAGCCCAGCACCGCCATCCGAGTCACGGTGCGGCTGTTCGCCCAATACGCGGAGCTGGTCGGCGCCGACGCGATCGCACTTGAGTTGCCGCCAGAAGCCACGGTGGCGGACGCCGTTGCCGCCGTGCGCCGGCAGGCCAACAACGGTCACCAACTCCCCTCGCGACCCCTCGCCGCGGTGAATCTCGCCCACGTGCTCCCCGAGCAGCGCTTGGCGAATGGGGACGAGTTGGCGCTGCTTCCCCCGCTCGCCGGTGGCTGAAGGCCGCCATCTCACCCGCCGGCCGATCGAGCCGGCCGCACTCCTGGCCGCCGTGAGCGATCCGGGGCTGGGTGGCGCGGCGCTGTTCCTGGGCACCGTGCGGCGCGGGGCCGAGGACGGCCCGGTCGCGAGCATCGAGTACTCGGCCTACGAGGAGATGGTGGAGTCCGAGTTCGACCGCATCCTCGCAGAGGCCGGGCAACGATGGCCGGGCGGGCGCGTCGCGGTCTGCCACCGCCTGGGAACCGTGCCAGCCGGCGAGGCCAGCATCGCGATCGCCGCAGCCATGCCCCACCGTGCGGATGCCTTTGCGGCCTGCCGATTCGTGATCGAGGCGGCCAAGCAGCGCCTCCCCGTCTGGAAGCAGGAGATCTTGGACGACGGAACGCGGCGTTGGCGGGGCGACCCTCACCCCGGGGCCCGCTCCCCGCAGGAGTGAGGATGAGCCTCACGGTGGTGGTGATCGAGCCGCAAATCCCGCCCAATACCGGGAACATTGCTCGCTTGTGCGCGGCCACCGACACCTCGCTCCAGCTGGTCGAGCCATTGGGTTTTTCGCTGGACGATGATCAGCTCCAGCGCGCCGGTCTGGACTACTGGAACGAGGTGGACCTGTGGGTCCACCCCTCCTGGCGGGAGTTCCGCGATGCGGTCTCGCGGGATCGCTGCCTCTATTTCTCCGCGCACGGCGGCCAATCGTACCTCTTGGCGCCCTTTTCCTCGAACTCGGTGCTGGTGTTTGGGAACGAGACCATGGGGCTGCCGGAGCGGATCCGGGAGAAGCACCCGGAGCGGGTGTATCGGATCCCGATGCGTCCGGCCGTACGCAGCCTGAATCTCGCGACGGCCGTCGGGATCGTGCTGTACGAAGCCCTCCGGCGCGTGGGCGCCGAGCTGGAAGATGGGACGCCGCCCACGGACGCCCCCACCGAGCGTCCCCGCCGGCCGCGCCGCGGCCGGGTAGACCATTCGACCCAACATTCGGGAGGGGGAGAGGGCCAGAGTGAATCATGAATAAGATCACCGTGGTGGGCGCCGGGAACGTGGGCGCCACGCTCGCGCAGCGGCTGGCGGAGAAGGAGCTGGCCCGCGAAGTCGTGCTGGTGGACATCGTCGAAGGCATCCCGCAGGGCAAAGCACTGGACCAATGGGAGACCGGCCCCA
>Ga0209002_10000287_pt1 | contig 38722 bp, 35 predicted proteins | sample Rifsed16ft2_FD_184010 | JGI IMG/M metagenome (GOLD analysis project Ga0209002, IMG submission 184010) | Soil microbial communities from Rifle, Colorado, USA - sediment 16ft 2 (version 2) | ecosystem: Environmental > Terrestrial > Deep subsurface > Rock core/Sediment | place: Rifle, Colorado...
AGACCCTCCAGCTGGAGAGCCCGCTGCGGCCGGCCTTGGCGCCGTGGACCGCAATGGCCGAGATTGAGAAGGGCGCGGGCCGGGTGTTCGCGAGCGAGGTGGTGCAGGTGCTACGCCGCGTCGCGGGGCTGCCGGTCCATGCCGACCGGGAGGTTCGGTTCGAGGGTCTCGCCGTCCAGCGGAACTAAGGGGATATCGAAGAGAGAACAGAGAAGTCTGAAGGTCGAGGGGGCACCTTTGACCTGCGACATTTCCTGTTCGACATTTGATATCCCACATTCCCAAGGGGTCGGACCCGCCATGCCACGCCTCGCCACCGGCAGTTCGCTGTGCCTCGCGCTCGTGAGCGCAACCGTCGCCGCGCCGCTCGTCTCCCAGGACGCCCGTTACGATGCCGACCTCCGCCGCCTGGCGGAGCGGCCCGAAGTTCGCGAGGCGCTTCGGATCATCGAGCAGATCGATCCCGCCAGCCGCGACGACTTGATCAGGCTTACGCAGATCCCCGCGCCACCCTTCAAGGAAGGACCGCGCGCCCAGCAGTTCGCCCAGATGCTGCGCGCCGCGGGCGCTGACTCGGTGTGGATCGATTCGGTGGGCAACGTCATCGCGCTCCGGCGCGGCCGGGGCGGGGCGCAGAAAGTCGTGGCGCTGGACGGGCATCTCGACACGGTCTTCCCGGAAGGGACCGACGTGACGGTGCGGGTCCGGGGCGACACCCTGTTCGCTCCGGGGATTGGGGACGACACGCGCGGGTTGGTGGTCGTGCTGAACGTGCTGCGCGCGATGAACCAGGCGAAGGTGGCGACCCAGGCCGACGTGCTGTTCGTGGGCACGGTGGGAGAGGAAGGGCTGGGTGATCTCCGGGGGGTGAAGCACCTCTTCGGGCCGGCGGGCCCACGCATCGATTCGTGGATCGCGGTGGACGGGGGGGCGCCGGACCGGATCGTGCACCGGGGGCTCGGCTCGCACCGCTACCGCGTGACGTTCAACGGCCCCGGCGGGCATTCCTGGGGCGCGTTCGGGTTGGCGAACCCGCACCACGCGCTGGGTCGCGCGATCTACTACTTCGTCGAAGCGGCGGACCCGTACACCCGCCAGGGACCCCGCACCAGCTACAACGTGGGGATCATCGACGGCGGCACCTCGGTGAACGCCATTCCCTTTGAAGCGATGATGGAAGTGGACATGCGATCGGGCAACCCGCAACGCTTGGCGGGCATCGACTCGCTGTTCCAGCACGCGATCCGACGGGCCCTGGACGAGCAGAACGCCATGCGGCGCGCCGGTCCCCAGCTCACCCTGGACGTGAAGCTGGTGGGTGACCGCCCGTCAGGGGTGCTCGATCCCGCAACGCCCATCGTCCAGCGCGCCCAGGCCGCGGTTCGCTACCTCGGGCTCGAGCCCGCGTTGGAGGATGGCTCCACCGACTCCAACATCCCCATATCCAAAGGCCTCCCCGCCATCACCATCGGCCGCGGTGGGGCGAGCCAGGGCGCGCACGCGCCGGGAGAGTGGTGGCTGGACCGGAATGGCGCCCTGGCGGTGAAGAACGCGCTGCTGATCCTGCTCGCCGAGGCCGGCGTGCCACTCACGCCCTAGTGGTGTCGCGGAAGTTCGTTGGGTCCGACAGGAGCTCATGGGTCCCGGGGGGGCCATGAGCTCTGTGGGACCTAACGAACTACGACGACGTGCAGCGCTGCGTCTTGGGGACCGTGCGGTCGCACTGGATCGACTGCGCCATGTCGAACGCGAGCATCGCGCAGGCCGCGGTCTGGGCCGCCTGCCGGGCCTCTTCATCGGTGGCGCCGGCGCCGCTCCGGCACACGGTCTGCCCGTTGAACTCGACGCATAGCTCGCATTGGCGCTCCACCCGCGCCATGCTGCCGTAGATGACGTACCCGACCAAACCGACGACGCCCGCGATGACGGCCCATCGTGTGGTGCGTTTCATGGAGGTCCTCCGGAGATTGGGCAAAGGTAGGGCGCGGGCGGTGGCCGCGGCAGGGTTGCTGCTGGCAGCGGTGGCGTGTCAGCCGCGGGCCCCGGGGGTCACCGCCGGCGTCTCGCGGGAGCTGGCCCGGCATCGCGCCCGGACGCTGGAAGACATCCGGTATGACCTGCGGCTGGTGGTGCCGGCCGAGCGGGACGCGCCCATCCGCGGCGTGGTATCGGTGCGGGTGGCGGTGGGAGATGCGTCGTTTCCGTTGGTCCTCGACTTCGCCGCGCCCCCGTCCAGCCTGCTGGCGTTGCGCGTGGGCGGGCGCGAGGTCAGGCCGGACCTGCGCGCCGGGCACGTGGTGGTGCCCGCGGAGGCCCTGGCCGCCGGCGAGAACGTGGTGGAGATCGAGTTCTCAGCGGGCGACCTGTCCCTCAACCGCAACCCCGACTTCCTCTACACCTTATTGGTTCCGGACCGCGCCTCCACCGCCTTTCCCTGCTTCGATCAGCCCGACCTCAAGGCCCGGTTCACGCTGGCGCTGGACCTGCCGGCGCCGTGGGTGGCGGTGGCGAACGGAGCGCCGCGGCCGGCGGAGCGCTCCGGGGAGCGCGTGGTGTATCGCTTCGCGGAGACGGAGCCCATCAGCACCTATCTCTTCGCCTTTGCCGCGGGGGCGTTCCAGGTGGACTCCGCGGCGCGCGGCGGACGCTGGTTCCGCATGTACCACCGCGAGACCGACGCAGCCAAAGTGGAGCGCAACCGCGCGGCCATTCTGGACCTGCACCAGCAAGCGCTCCAGTGGCTGGAGGCGTACACCGGCATCCCGTATCCCTTCGGGAAATTCGACTTCGTCCTGGTCCCGGCGTTCCAGTACGGCGGGATGGAACACCCGGGCGCCATTTTCTACCGGGCCGACGGCCTCCTGCTCGACGAATCCGCCACCCAGAACCAGATCCTGGGCCGCGCCAGCGTGATTGCCCACGAGACGGCGCACATGTGGTTCGGCGATCTGGTCACGATGCGCTGGTTCGACGACGTATGGATGAAGGAAGTCTTCGCCAACTTCATGGCGGCGAAGATCGTCAATCCCTCGTTCCCCGAGATCAACCACGACCTGCGGTTCTTCCTGGCGCACTACCCCGCGGCGTACGACGTGGATCGCACCGAGGGCGCCACCCCCATCCGCCAGCCGCTCGACAATCTTCGCGAGGCGGGGACGCTGTATGGGCCGGTCATCTACGACAAGGCGCCCATCGTGATGCGGCAGCTCGAGCTGCTGGTCGGCCAGGAGACCTTTCGCGAGGGACTCCGGGAGTACCTCGATCGCTTCCGATTCGGCAACGCCGCGTGGGACGATCTCGTGGCCATCCTGGATCGCCGCTCGCGGGAGGACGTGACCGCCTGGAGCCGTACCTGGGTGGACGAACCCGGGCGGCCGGCGGTGCGGGCGCGGGTGGCTCGGTCGGGTGAGCGGATCGCCTCGCTGGCCCTGGAGCAGTCGGATCCCATGGGCCGTGGCCGGGTGTGGAACCAGCAGCTTGGCGTCATGCTGCTTCTGCCGGACTCCGCGCGGCAGCACGCCGTCCGTTTGGCGACGCGCGCGGCGACGGTGCACCGCGCCCGCGGGCTCCCCATGCCACAGGCCGTCTTCCCCGGCGCGGACGGCGTCGGGTACGCCCGGTTCGATCTCGACTCGACCAGTCTGGCCGGGCTGATCGCCGCGCTCCCCGACCTCACGGATCCGCTGGTGCGCGGCGTGGGCTGGGTGACGGTGTGGGACGCAATGCTCGAGGGGCGCGTGCTGCCCGGCACGGTGCTGGGCAGGCTACTGGACGGTTTCCCCAACGAGCTCGACGAGCTCAACACCCAGCGGATGCTGGGCTATCTGGCCGACGCCTACTGGCGCTACCTCCCGGACGATGCGCGCCGGTCCTGGGCGCCGCGGGTGGAAGAGGTGCTGTGGCAGGGGATCCAGCGGGCCGAGCTTCGCACCCTCAAGGCGGCGTACTACCGAGCGTTCGTCTCCACCGCGCTCACGGAGGGCGCGGTGGTACGGCTCCGCCGGCTCTGGGTGGGACGTGACAGTATCGAGGGGCTCCGGTTGTCGGAGAACGACCTGACCCGTCTGTCCCTGGAGCTGGCGGTGCGGGGCGCAGCCGACTGGGAGCGCCTGCTGGATAGCCAGCGGACCCGGATTGGGAACCCGGATCGCCGGGCCCAGTTCGACTTCGTGCGGCCGTCTCTGTCTCCGGTGGAAGCAGCGCGGGATTCCCTCTTCGCCAGCTTCCGGCGCCCCGCGAACCGCGAGCACGAGCCGTGGGTGCTGGAGGCGCTGTCGTACCTTCACCACCCGCTGCGGGCGCGCCACGCCGAGCGGTACATCTTGCCCAGCCTCGAGCTGTTGGAGGAGATCCAGCGCACGGGCGACATCTTCTTCCCCGCGCGCTGGCTGGACGCGACCCTGGGCGGCCACAACACGCCGGCGGCCGCGAGCATCGTGCGTGGCTTTTTGGATCGGCGGCGCGATTATCCGGCGCGGCTCCGGGCCAAGATCCTCCAGTCAGCCGATCCGCTGTTCCGGGCCGCCGCGATGCTCCAACATGATCGAGCTGGAGCCGGGGCGCGGTGACCTAGCCCCGGCCAGGGTTACGGTGAGCAATTAACCGCGATCTCTGCGGTGAATTCTTGGTGGGTGGTGGTGAGGTCGTCGTAGACCGGGCGGCGCCACTCGGCTACGATTCCTGCGGTGAATCAGCAGCTCCTTAGCTTATTCGTGATTGGTTTGGCCGCGGGCGGATTCGGCGCCCTGCTGGGCGTGGGCGGCGGACTGATCATCGTGCCGGCGCTGTCGTTGCTGGCGGGACTGTCGCTGCACGCCGCCATCGGGACCAGCCTGGTGTGCATCTGCGCCTCGTCGGCGGCCAGCGCGGCCGTCTATCTGCGGCGGGGGCGGGTGGAGCTGCCGGTGGCGGTCGAGCTGCAGTTCTTCTCGGTGACCGGAGCGGTCGTCGCGGGGCTCACCGCGGGCTTCATTCCCTCCACGCCGCTCTACTTCGTGTTCGCCATCCTGCTCACCGTCGTCGCGGCGCAGATGTGGCCCGCGGCAAAGGCGGGGTGGCTGGAGCGGCGCCTGGCGCTGGTCTCCGCGCGGGACGCGGTGGCGCGTGGCGCCTCCGTGGGAGCGGGGCTGCTCTCGGGGCTGTTGGGTGTGGGCGGGGGGATCCTCAATACGCCCGTCTTGCACCTGGTGCTGGGCATGCGCTTTGAGCGGGCGGCCGCGACCAGCTCGTACATGATCGGCATGACCGCGGCCGCCGGCGCGCTGGTGTACCTGGTCCGCGGGGACATCCGGCCCGGGCTGGTGACCGCGGCCATGGTGGGCACCCTGGTCGGGGCCGTGCCGGCCGCCCTCGGTGGTCATCGGCTGAGCGCCCGCTGGCTGCGCCTGGCGTTCGCGGTGCTCCTGCTGTTCGTCGCCTATCAGATGATCCGCCGTGGCTTCACCGAGCTCTGAGCCGGGCCCGCTGGAGCGGCGCGCCGGAACGCTGCTTGGGGTGATGGCCGGCGCGGCGCTCGCCTGTGTGGGGGTGGGGCTCGCGGTGCTCGGGTTGGCATCGGCGGCACACGCCGCGCTGGGGGAGCGCCTCCTCGCGCTGGCGACCAGCTTGGTGGTGCTGGCGCCGCTGGTCTCGCTGGGCGGTGTCACCCTGGGGGCCATGAAGAGCCGGCGCCGGCTCGCGCTGGTGGCGCTGGCGACGTTGGTGGTGACGCTGGTCGGGATGGGCTTGGCCCGATGAAGCGGACGTGCAACGTGCAACGTACATCGTGCAACGGACGCGGTTCCGCCCGCACCGTTGCGCGTCTGTGGTGGTTCTATGCGGCCTGAGTCCTTAGGTGTCATTGGTCTCGGCGCCCTGGGCGGCTCCATCGCCTGGCGCGCGGCGCAGGCCGGGGTGCCGCGGATCATCGGCTACTCTCCGGTGCCGGCCGAGGCGGTCGCCGCGCTCAAGGCCGGCGCCATCACCGAGATCGCGGACCGGCCGGACCGCGCCGTGGGGCCGGCGGATCTGGTGGTGCTGGCGGCGCCGCCGGGGGCGACGCTCAATCTGCTCCGGGACCTGCGGGGGCAGCTTCAGGCGCGGCCGGTGCTGTGCACGGACGTCACCAGTGTCAAACGTCCCATCATGGACCTGGCGGAGCACCTCGCGCTGACAGAACGCTTTGCCGGGTCGCACCCGCTGGCCGGCACCCATGAGTCGGGCTTCGACGCGGCCAGGCCGTCGCGCCTGGACGGTGCACTGGTGTACGTGACGCCCCTGCCGAACGGCGAGCGGGCCGCTCGGGAGATCGCGGACTTCTGGGCCGGCGTCTGCGGCGCCTCACCGGTCCTGTGCAATGCCGCGGAGCACGATCGCGTCGTCGCCTGGACCAGTCACCTGCCGCAGGCGGTGGCGTCGGCGCTGGCCGGAGCGTTGCGGCGCGCGGGTCCCAAGGGTGTGACCTACGGCCCCGGGGCGCGCGATACCACGCGCCTGGCGGCCAGCAATCCGGCGCTGTGGCACGACGTGCTGCTCCTCAACCGGGAAGCCTTGCTCGAGGGGTTGGATGCCATGGAGGGCGAGCTCGGCCGTCTCCGCCGCGCCCTGAACACCGGGAATGGCGACGAGTTGCTCGCCTGGCTCGAGGCCGCGCGCATCTGGCGGCGCCAGGTGGACTCGTGAGCGCGATCCGGGTGCGGCCGCCCGGGGACAAGAGCGTCACGCATCGTGCGCTGGTCCTGGCTGCCCTGGCGGAAGGCCGGAGTCTGCTCGAACGGCCGCTCGCTTCGCTGGACGCACGTTCCATGGCCGGCGCGCTGCGGGCATTGGGCGTCGAGATCTCGCCGCTTCGTGAGGGCGCTGCCGTGGTCGTGCGAGGCCGGGGACTCGGGGGACTTCGGGCCCCGCGGCACTGGCTCCGCTGCGGCAATTCCGGCACCACGGCCCGCTTCCTCCTGGGGGTCCTGGCCGGGTTCCCGTTTGCGGTGCGGCTCACCGGCGACGCCTCGCTGCGGCGGCGGCCCATGCGCCGGGTGACCGTTCCCCTCTCCATGATGGGGGCCCGGTTCGAAGAGCTGGCGGGCGACGGCCTGCCGCTGATCGTACACGGCGGGTCGCTCCGGCCGCTCACGTACGACCTGCCCGTCGCGGCTGCTCAAGTGAAGAGCGCGCTGCTCCTGGCCGGGCTGGTCGGGCGCGTCCCGGTGCGCCTCACCGAGCCCGCCCCGTCGCGCGACCACACCGAACGGATGCTGGCGGCGCTCGGCGTCCCGTTGGAACGGAACGGCCGCTCCCTGGCGCTCTCGCCGGCGGAGCGGATCCCCTCGTTCCAGGTACGGGTTCCCGGTGACATCTCGTCCGCCGCGTTCATGGTGGGCGCCGCCCTGCTGAGGAGCGGTGGCGAGGTCGTCCTCGAGGAGGTCGGCGTCAATCCCACCCGCGCGGGGGTCCTGCGCGTGCTCGAGCGCATGGGCGCGGGCATCACCGTCCAGCCTCGCGGAGAGACGCTCGGTGAGCCCCTGGGCGACCTGGTGATCCGGCCCTCGGCCCTGGTGGCGTGTGAGGTGACCGCGGAAGAGGTCCCCTCCTTGATTGACGAGATCCCGGTGCTCGCGGTTCTGGCCAGTCGTGCCCGGGGGCAGTCGGTGTTTCGCGGGGTCGCCGAGCTCAGGGTCAAAGAGTCCAACCGCCTGGAACTCATCGCCCGGAATCTGCGGAGCGTGGGCGTGACCGCAGAGGCGAGTGCCGACACGCTCTGGGTCGAAGGGACCGCCCGCCCGCCAGGTGGTCGCGTGGAGACCGCGCAGGATCACCGGCTGGCGATGGGGTTCGCCGTGCTCGGGACCGTGCCGGGCGCGCGAGTCCGGCTCTCTGAGACGGCATCCGTCGCCGTGAGCTACCCGGCCTTCTTCAACGACCTCAAACGGGTGACGGCGGCATGACGCCTCCGCGGGTGATCGCGATCGACGGCCCGGCGGGGTCCGGCAAGACGACCACCGCGCGCGCCGTGGCCCAGGCGTTGGGCTTCGCCCACCTCGACTCGGGCGCCCTCTACCGTGCGGTGACCCTGGCGGCGCTGGACCTGGGCGCCGATGCCGGCGCCGCGCGGGTGTTGGCCGCCGTGGAGCAGACCCGTGCCGGTCTGGTGCGGGTGGGAGGCGGGTTCCGCCCGGAAGTGGGCGGAGTGGACGTCTCCCAGGCGATTCGCTCGGACCGGATCACGCAACGGGTGTCAGCCATCTCGGCCCTTCCGGCGGTGCGCGATTGGGTCAATCGGGAGCTCCGGGCCGCGGCCGCGGCCCATCCGGTGGGCGTGGTCCTGGACGGACGAGACATCGGGACCGTGGTGTTTCCCGACGCGCCGCTCAAGGTGTTTCTTACCGCGACCCCGGAGGAGCGCGCCAAGCGGCGCCTGACGCAGGAAGGGCGCACAGTGGACCGGGAGAGCCTAGATCGAGCCTCCCGACAGCTTCAGTCGCGGGACTCGGCCGACAGCAGCCGCGCCGTGGCACCGCTCAGGCCCGCGCCGGATGCGGTGGTGCTGGACACCACGTCATTGAGCTTCGCCGAGCAGGCGGATCAGGTCGTGCAGCACGCGCGGAAGGTGTTCACGCAGCTTGACATAGCTCAGAGGCCGGGCTAGCATGAAAGGCTTGCCGCTCCCTCTGGTGGGGAGCGGCGTTCACCTTCAACCCGGTCAATGAGACGCAGTCGTCGCGCATGGCAGAATCGTCCCCCGAAACCCTTGCCCTTTCCGCACCCGGCTCCTCGCTCAGGGTGCGCCCCGATCTCTACGACGAACGCTACTCGGACGAGCAGTACGAGGAGATGCTGCGTCTCTATGAGGGCACCCTCCAGAGCATCGCCGAAGGCGAGATCGTCCGTTCCAAAGTCCTGCGCGTCACCGAGACCCACGTGATCCTCGACGTAGGCTTCAAGTCCGAGGGCGCGGTGCCCATCGAGGAATTCAAAGACCCGCTGGGCGTGAAGCCGGGTGACGAGGTGGAGGTGTTCCTCGAGGACTTGGAGAACCAGGACGGCGCCGTAGTGCTCTCCAAGAAGAAGGCGGATTTCATGCGCGTATGGGAGCGCATCCGCCAGGCCTACGAGAGCGACCAGCCGGTGCAGGGCACGCTGGCGAAGAAGATCAAGGGTGGGGTGGTGGTGGACCTGATGGGCGTAGACGCGTTCCTTCCCGGCAGTCAGATCGCGCTGCGCCGCGTCCCCAACATCGACGAGCTGCTCGGCCAATCCTACCAGTTCAAGATCATCAAGCTCAACAAACGTCGCCGCAACATCGTGGTCTCCCGGCGCGTGATCCTGGAAGCGGAGCGGGCCCACAAGCGCGAGTACCTGATGAAAGAGCTGGCCGTCAACCAGCTGCGCAAAGGCGTGGTCAAGAACATCACGGACTTCGGCGCGTTCATTGACCTCGGTGGGGTGGACGGGCTGCTCCACATCACGGACATGAGTTATGGCCGCGTGTCCCATCCGTCAGAGGTGGTGCAGTTGGGGCAAGAGGTCGAGGTCAAGGTGCTGGACATTGACTGGGAGCGCGAGCGCATCTCGCTGGGGTTGAAGCAGCTCCATCCCTACCCGTGGGAGAACGTCATCGAGAAGTACCCGGTCGGCCAGCGGGTGCAGGGCAAGGTGGTCAGCATCACGAATTACGGGGCGTTCGTCGAGCTGGAGCCCGGGATCGAAGGCTTGGTGCACATCAGCGAGATGAGCTGGACCCGCAACGTGCGCCATCCGTCCAAGGTCGTCTCGATCGGCGAAACCATCGAAGCCGTGGTGCTCAAGGTGGACCCGGGCGAAGAGAAGATCTCCCTGGGGATGAAGCAGACCGAGCAGGATCCCTGGATGGTGCTGCCCATGAAGTATCCGCTCGGCACGCGGGTGTCCGGCAAGGTGCGGAACCTCACCTCCTTCGGGGCGTTCGTGGAGATCGAGCCCGGCATTGACGGGTTGGTCCACATCTCGGACATGTCGTGGACCAAGCGGGTGCAGCATCCCTCCGAGGTGGTCAAGAAGGGCGACGTCGTCGAAGTCCTCATCCTCAACATCGATGCTGAGAACAAGCGGATCTCACTGGGCCTCAAGCAAGCCATGGAAGATCCGTGGCTCAAGATCGGCGAGACCTATCCCGTCGGCACCGAGTTGAAGGGCCGGGTGGTCCGGTTCATGGACAACGGGCTGGTGGTGGACATCGGGAACGACATTGAGGGGTTCGTGCCGGCCAATCAGGTCCCCCTGCGGCCGGACCAGGACATCAAGACGGACGTCAAGGAAGGGCAGGCGGCGGAGGTGAAGGTGTTGGAGGTGGACCCCATCCACCACCGCATTCTCCTGGCCATCACCGACTTCCCGGCCGAGGAGCCCAGCGTCCCGGTGTCCTCGGAGGCCGCGGCCCCCGAACCGCCGAGCGCACAGGCGGAGTGAACGGCTTGGGTCAGCGAAGCCGCCGGCGGCCTGACGCGGACGGTCGCCGGCGGTTTTTTTTATGGTCGGAGCCATGACCATCCAAAAGAAGCTCGAGACGCTGGAGCGCCTGCGGCAAGAATCGGAGCAGGGCGGAGGCGCGGACCGGGTCCAGGCGCAGCACGACAAGGGCAAGCTTACGGCCCGGGAGCGGCTGCAGCTCCTGCTGGATCCGGGCTCGTTCGTGGAGCAGGACCGTTTCGTGGCCCACCGGTCCACCGATTTCGGCCTCGCCGACCAGAAGGTCCTGGGCGACGGCGTGGTGACCGGCTCCGGCACGATCGATGGACGTCTGGTCTACGTCTTCGCGCAGGATTTCACCGTGTTCGGCGGGTCGCTCGCGGAAGCCCACGCCGAGAAGATCTGTAAGATCATGGATACGGCGATGCGGGTTGGGGCACCGGTCATCGGCCTCAATGACTCGGGCGGAGCCCGCATCCAGGAGGGCGTGGTCTCGCTCGGCGGCTACGCCGACATCTTCCTCCGCAACACGCTCGCCTCGGGTGTGGTCCCGCAGATCAGCGCGGTCCTGGGCCCCTGCGCCGGCGGCGCGGTGTACAGCCCTGCCATCACCGACTTCGTGTTCATGGTGCGCGGTATCGCCTACATGTTCGTGACCGGCCCGAACGTGGTGAAGACCGTGACCCACGAGGACGTGACCCCGGAACAGCTGGGCGGCGCGGACGTCCACGCCTCGGTCTCCGGGGTGGCCCACTTCGTCCACGACTCCGAGGCGGCGTGCCTGGCGGAGATTCGTCGGCTGCTGAGTTTCGTGCCCTCCAACAACCTCGACGATCCGCCCGTCCGCCCATCCGCCGACCCGCCCGAGCGCCGCGATGAGGAGTTGCTGGACATCGTCCCCGACAACCCCAACAAGCCGTACGACATGCACGACGTGATCCGCCGCGTGGTGGACGACGCCGACGTGCTCGAAGTGCACCGGGACTATGCCGGCAACCTCATTGTGGGGTTCGCGCGGCTGGGCGGCCATCCTGTGGGTGTGGTGGCCAACCAGCCTTCGGTGTTGGCCGGTGTGCTGGACATCAAGGCGTCGCTCAAAGGCGCGCGCTTCATTCGGTTCTGCGATGCGTTCAACATCCCCCTGCTCACCTTCGAGGACGTGCCGGGCTTCCTCCCCGGGCTGGATCAAGAGCACGGCGGCATCATCAAGCACGGCGCCAAGCTGCTGTTCGCGTACGCCGAGGCGACGGTGCCCAAGCTCACGGTGATCACCCGCAAGGCCTACGGTGGGGCCTACGACGTGATGAGCTCGAAGCATGTGCGCGGCGACGTCAACCTGGCCTGGCCCACGGCGGAGATCGCGGTCATGGGTCCCAAGGGGGCCGTGGAGATCCTGTTCCGCCGCGAGATCGCTGCGGCGAAAGACCCGGACGCGAAGCTCGAGCAGCTGGTCAACGAGTACCGCGAGAAGTTCGCCCACCCCTACCAGGCGGCCGCGCGGGGCTATCTGGACGACGTCATCGACCCCCGCGAGACCCGGCCCCGGCTGATCTCGGCGCTGCGGACGCTGTTGACGAAACGGGAGAAGAACCCGCCGAAGAAGCATGGCAATATTCCTCTGTAAGGCGGATAGAGCGGATAGGGGGCGGCAATGCGGCGGGTCTTAGTCGCCAACCGGGGGGAGATAGCGGTCAGGATCATCCGCGCCTGCCACGAGGAAGGCATCGAGGCGGTCGCGGTGTACTCCGAGGTTGACCGGCTGAGTCCCCATGTGCGCGCTGCGGATGCGGCCGTGGGAATCGGCCCGGCGGCCCCGGCGGAGTCGTATCTCCACATCGAGCGGTTGCTGGACGCCGCGCGCCGCACCGGAGCCGACGCGGTCCACCCGGGCTACGGGTTCCTCGCCGAGCGGGCCGAGTTCGCCGACGCGGTGGAACGGGCGGGACTGGTCTTCGTGGGGCCGCCGCCGGCGGCCATCCGGGCCATGGGAGAGAAAACTGCGGCCCGCGAGCGCATGGCCAAGGCGGGGGTGGCCGTCGTGCCCGGGACCACCGAGCCCGTACCTGACGCGGCCGCGGCAGTGCGGGCGGCCCAAACCATCGGCTACCCGGTCATGCTCAAGGCCGTGGCGGGCGGCGGCGGGCGCGGGATGCGCGAGGCAGGCTCCGCCCACGACTTGACTACGCTGTTCCGCCAGGCCAGCTCGGAGGCCAAGTCGGCCTTTGGAGACGGCTCCCTCTACCTCGAGAAGCTCATCGAGCGCCCCCGCCACGTCGAGGTACAGATTCTCGCCGACCGGCACGGGCGCACGCTACACCTGGGCGAGAGAGAATGTTCGGTGCAGCGCCGCCACCAGAAGCTCATCGAAGAGTCTCCCTCGCCCGCGGTCAGCCCCGAGCTGCGGCGCCAGATGGGCGAGGCGGCGGTGCGGGCGGCGCGCGCGGCAGGGTACGTCAGCGCGGGAACCGTGGAGTTCCTGCTCGCGCCGTCCGGCGAGTTCTACTTCCTGGAGATGAATACCCGGATTCAGGTCGAGCACCCGGTGACGGAGATGGTGTATGGCGTGGACCTGGTGCGGGAGCAGCTCCGGATTGCCTCTGGCGAACCGATGTCGCTGCGGAGCGAAGTGCTCGAGCCCCGCGGCCACGCCATCGAGTGCCGGATCACGAGCGAGGACCCGTTCCAGGGATTCGTACCGTCCACCGGCCGGATCGAGTTCCTCCGCCCTCCCGCCGGTCCCGGGGTCCGGTGGGAGTCCGGGATCGAGATGGGCACCGACGTCGGCCTGTTCTACGATCCGCTCCTGGCCAAGCTCATCGTATGGGGAGACCACCGGGACGGCGCTATCCGGCGGATGGAACGCGCCCTGAACGAGCTGGTGATCGTGGGGGTGCAGACCTCGCAGCCGTTCCATCGCCGGGTGTTGGGTGAGTCGGAGTTCCGCAGCGGCCGGTACGACATCGGCTATCTCGAGCGAGTGGGATCCCGCCTGCTGGAGCCGGCCATCGATTCGGCCGAGCTGGAATTGGCCGCGGTCGCCGTGGCGTTGGCGGAGGACGAAGCGCGCCAGGTGCCCGCCTCGTCGAGATCTCTCCAGCCGGCGGCGGGCCAGCCCAGCTACTGGCTCAGGGCGGCTCGGCTGGACGGGCTTCGGTGACGGTTGTGCCCATCACCCGGATCAGCGCCGGCGGGGACGGTGTGGGTCACCTTCCCGACGGCATGGTGGTCTTCGTGCCCCGCACCGCGCCCGGTGACGAGGCGGAGATCGAGGTCGTCGAGACCCGAAAGCGGTACGCTCATGGGCGGCTGCTGCGCTTGGTGCGGGCGGGAGCCGCCCGGGTGGAGCCGGAATGTCCCCACTACGCGGCGGATCGCTGCGGCGGATGCCAGCTTCAGCACCTGACGGTCCCCGCCCAGCTCCAAACCAAAGCGGCGATCGTTGGCGAAGCGCTGCGCCGGATCGGCCGGTGCGAGGTTCCCGATCCGGAGGTCGTCCCGGCGCCGGCCGTCTGGCGTTATCGCGCCAAGATCACGCTGGCCGTCTCCAGGGAGCGGATCGGGCTCCATCGCTACGACGCGCCGGGCTTGGTGTTCGCCCTGGAGGACTGCCGCATCACCCGGGAGCCGCTCATGCGGTTGTGGTCGGTGGTGCGCGAACACCGGGCCTTGCTCCCCAGCGCGCTGGAGGAGCTGGTGCTTCGCGAGGATCGAGACGGCGGTCTCCACGTGGTGGCGGCAGGCGGCGCCGAGCCCTGGGACGCCGGGCCGTTGGCGGCGGCGGCCGGGCTCGACGGGGTGGCGTACTGGTGGCGCCCGCGAGGTGGGGCCGCCCGAATCGTCGCCGGCGCGCGGACCGGTTTTCCCGCGCTCGCGTTCGAGCAGGTGAACCCCGAGCTCGCCGCGCGAATTCGGCAGGATGCGGTCCTTGATCTGGGCGACGTGACTGGGAAAGTCGTCTGGGACCTCTACGGCGGCGTGGGGGATACGGCCCGGTTGCTCGCCGCCCGGGGGGCCCGCGTCTTCAGCGTAGACCGAGACCGCACGGCCATCGCGTGGGCGCGCGGACGGGCCGGTGGCGGAGAGGGCATCACCTGGTTCGCGGGACTGGTGGAGGAGACGCTCCATCGCCTGCCGGAACCGGATGCGATGGTGGTGAACCCGCCTCGCGCCGGCCTGGCCGCCCGCGTGAGCACCGCTCTTCGAGCATGGGGCGAATCCCGACCCGGCGGGCGACTCTGCTACGTGTCGTGCGATCCGGCAACGCTGGCCCGCGACCTGACCCGGCTGCCCGCGTTTACCCTCGCCCGGGTGCGGGCGTACGACCTCTTTCCCCACACCAGCCACGTCGAGACGCTGGCCGTGCTCCAGCGCGTGTGAAGTTCACGGTTACCATCGGCAGTCGCGACCTGGAGGTGGAGGTTCTGGGGCCGGAGGTGCGGGTGGGTGGTCGGACGTTCCCGGCCGCCTTGCTGCGGGTGCCCGGAACCCCGATCTGCCATCTCGTCTCCGAGCGCAACTCGCGAACCTACGCCCTGCTCAGGCACGGGGACGGCTGGCTGATCCAGCACGGCGGAGAAGGATGGGTGGTCGAGGTAGTCGATGAGCGGACGGCGCAATTGCGCGCAGTGAAGAAGGACCCAGGGAACCACGACGCCCCCGGATTGGTGCGGGCTCCAATGCCGGGGCTGGTGCTCCGGGTAGAGGTCGAGGCAGGTCAGGAGATCGCGGCTGGCTCCGGGTTGGTGGTGCTCGAGGCGATGAAGATGGAAAACGAGATCCGATCATCGGGGCCGGGCCGCGTGAAGGCGGTGTTGGTGGAACCGGGGCAGGCGGTAGAAAAAGGAACGCCGCTGGTGGAAGTCGTGGCCCAGGGTTGACCCTCGCGCCACGGCCCGCTAAGATAACCGGCTACTCGGCTTTAGGACTCTTGTCGCGGCCACGTGCCGCTCGGGAATAAAGAGACGGGATGCGGACCTATACCCTCACGCCCAGTGAGATCAAGCACCGCTGGTACGTGGTCGATGCCGAAGGCGTTGCCCTCGGCCGGCTGGCGAGTGCGGTGGCTCAGATGATCCGCGGGAAGCACAAGCCTGACTTCACGCCCCACATGGACGGGGGCGACTTTGTGGTGGTGATCAACGCCTCCAAGGTGCGTCTCACGGGTCGGAAGCGGGAGCAGAAGCAGTATTTCCGGCACACCGGCTATATGGGGCATGAGCGCTTCACACCGGTGGCGCGGGTGCTGGAGACGCGTCCGGAGCGGGTGATCGAGCACGCGGTGTTCGGAATGTTGCCCAAGTCTACGCTGGGGCGGCAGGCGCTCCGCAAGAAACTCAAAGTCTACGCGGGGGCGGACCATCCCCACGTGGCACAGCAGCCCGCACCAGTGAGCGTGCGGAAGGGAGCCTGAGGAACGGCATGACGGTGGTTCATCCCGAACTGCGCTGGCACGCGGTGGGCCGGCGGAAGACGGCGGTGGCGCGGGTCTACCTGACCCCCGGCTCCGGCAAGTGGGACGTCAATGGGCGGACGCTGGGAGACTACTTTCCCCGGCGCCCACTGGTGCAGCACATCCAGGAGCCCTTTTCCGCGACCGACACGCTGGGCGCGTTTGACGTGCGGGCGCACGTGGTGGGCGGCGGCATGACGGGGCAGGCCGGCGCGCTGCGCCTGGCCGTTGCGCGGGCGCTGGTGGGGGCGGACGAGACCCATCGCCGCAAGCTCCGGGCACAGGGGTTGCTCACCCGCGATCCGCGGGCGGTCGAGCGCAAGAAGCCGGGCCAGCCGGGGGCGCGAAAGCGGTTCCAGTTTAGCAAGCGATAAGGCGTTGTCCGTTATCCGTTGTCCGTTGTCCGTGACAGTTCGGGCGGCAGGAGACGGGAGAGAGCACGACGGACAACGGATAACGGACAACGTTACTACTCACATCGCCGGATCCCCCGCTGGGTGTTCAGCGCCGCTGAATCGGCGGGGGAGATGAGGGCGGTGGCGGACTCAACCCAGAGACGAGGTTCATGACGCAGCCGCAGTTGCAGGACCTGCTCGAAGCCGGCGTGCATTTCGGTCACCAGACCCGGCGCTGGAATCCCAAGATGCGCCGGTTCATCTTCGCCGAGCGCTCGGGCATCTACCTGATTGATCTCCAGAAGACGCTACGCCAGCTCCAGACGGCCCAGGAGCTGATGCGGGGCGTGGTGATGCGTGGCGAGGGTGTGCTGTTCGTCTGCACCAAGAAGCAGCTGAAGCCCATCCTGCGGGCGGAGGCGGAGCGGTGCGGCGCGTTCTGGGTGACGGAACGCTGGCTCGGCGGGATGCTGACCAACTTCCACACCATTAAGAAGCAGATCGGCCGGCTCAAAGAGGTGGAGCAGGGACTGGAAGACGGTGCGTTCGAGTTCTTCACCAAGAAAGAACAGCTACTGTTCGAGCGGGAGCGGCAGAAGCTGAACCGCAACCTCGAAGGCATCAAGAACATGAGCCGGTTGCCGGGTGTGCTCTACGTGGTGGATGCCAAGAAGGAGCGCATCGCGATCGCCGAGGCCAACAAGCTGGGCATCGCGGTGGTGGCGATCGTGGACACCAACGCGGACCCGGACCTGATCACGGTTCCTGTCCCCGGGAACGACGACGCCATCCGCTCGGTGTCGCTGATCACGCGGGCGCTGGTGGACGTGATCGCCGAGGCACGCTCGCAGGTGCCGCTGCGCGAGGTCACCGAGGAAGCCGAGGGCTACACCTACAGCACGGACACGGGGACGGAAGGGGAAGAGGAGGAGCGCCGGAAGCGGCGGCGAGCGCGGCGGCGGCGGCGGCCCAAGCCTGAAGCCATCGTGGCCCGGCTCAAGAGTGAGCAGCCGGCGGAAGTGCAGGAAGAGGGCGGCGAAGCGCCCGGGGCGTCTTAGGCTCAAGGCTGCCGGCGCGGGACGATCAACAGGGACCGCCGCTCCTGGGACCGCAGATAACGGTTCAGAGGCGGCGGTTTTCGCATACGGGACCAAGGGAGATACGATTCTGGCCATGACGATTGCCGCAAAGGACGTCGCCGCGCTCCGGGCACGCACCGGGGCGGGCATGATGGATTGCAAGAACGCCCTGGAGGAGACGCAGGGCGATGTGGAGAAGGCCATCGAGCTGTTACGCAAGAAGGGCATCGCGAAGGCCGAGAAGCGCGCGGGACGAGGCGCCACCGAAGGCCTGATCGGCAGTTACCTGCACTTCAACGGCAAGGTCGGCGTGCTGGTGGAGGTCAACTGCGAGACCGACTTCGTGGCGCGCACCGACGACTTCCAGGGGCTGGTCAAGGACCTGGCTCTGCACATCGCCTCCGCGGACCCAGTGGCGGTGTCGGTGGAGGATGTGCCCAAGGCGGTGCTGGACCGCGAGCGCGAGATCTATCGAGCCCAGGCCGCCGAATCGGGCAAGCCCGAGAAGGTGTGGGACAAGATGGTCGAGGGCAGAGTGAAGAAGTTCTACGAAGAGCGCGTGTTGCTGGAACAGCCCTTCGTCAAGGACGACAAGCAGACGGTGGGACAGTTGGTCAAAGCGGTGTCCGGCAAAGTGGGCGAGAACGTGGTGGTGCGCCGGTTCGTGCGGTTCCAGCTGGGCGAGGCCTGATGGGAGGCCTCAAGTACCGCCGTGCCCTGATCAAGCTCTCCGGCGAGTCCCTGGCCGGCGAGCGCGGCTTCGGAATCGACTTCGGGGTAGTCGATCGCCTGAGCGACGAAGTCAAGGCGGTTCACCAGCTGGGCGCCGGGATCGGCCTTGTGATCGGCGGCGGTAACATCATCCGCGGCTCGGTGGCGAGCCAGCAGGGGATGGACCGGGTGTCCGCCGACTACATGGGAATGCTGGCCACCGTGATCAACGCGCTGGCGCTGCAGGACATCCTGGAGCGCAAAGGGGTGGAGACCCGCGTGATGACGGCGATCCGCATGGAGGAGCTGGCGGAGCCCTACATCCGGCGACGGGCCCAGCGCCACATGGAGAAGGGCCGCATCGTCCTGTTCGCGGGCGGGACCGGCAATCCCTACTTCTCGACGGACACCGCGGCGGTGTTGCGGGCGCTGGAGATCGAGGCCCAAGTGATCGTGAAAGCCACCAGCGTGGACGGCGTCTTCACGGCCGACCCCAAGCGCGACCGCACAGCGCAGTTCATTCCGGAAGTGACGTTCCAGGAAGTGCTGGTCAAAGGGCTGGCGGTCATGGACGGCAACGCCTTCGGATTGTGTAAGGAGAACGGATTGCCCATCGTCGTCATGAACGTCAACCAGCCCGGCGCGATCGCCAGGGTCCTGGCGGGAGAGCGCGTGGGCACCCTCGTCACATGAGCACGCCAACCACGTTGCCCGACATCGCGAAGGGCGCCAAGGACGCCATGCACAAGGCGTTGGAGAGTACCAAGCACGAGCTGGCGACGATTCGCAGCGGGAAGGCCACGACCAGTCTGCTGGACACCGTGCGGGTGGAGGCGTACGGCCAACAGCTGCCGCTCAACCAGGTCGCCAGCGTGGCCGCGCCCGAGCCGCGCCTCATCACCGTGCAGCCCTGGGATCGCTCGCTCGTCGGTGCGGTAGAGAAGGCGCTCCAGATGTCCGACCTGGGTCTCAACCCGTCCAACGACGGGACCGTCATCCGGGTGCCGCTCCCTCCCCTCACGGAAGAGCGGCGCAAGGAGCTGGTCAAGGTGGTGCACAAGCTGGCGGAGGAAGGCCGGATCGGCATCCGCCACGCCCGCACCGAAGCCCTGGCCCACATCAAGAAGCTCGAGCACGTCTCCGACGACGACAAGCGTCGCACCGAGAAAGACATGCAGAAGCTGCACGACGACGCGATAAAGCAGGTGGACGCGCTGGTGAAGGGCAAAGAGCAAGAGATCATGGAGGTCTGACCCCTCACCCGATGGCTCATCAGCTCGCGCGCCGCATCGGCGTCGCGGCCATCGGCATCCCCGCCACCATCGGGCTCATCTACCTCGGCGGCTGGGCGCTGGTCGCCGTCCTGGCCGTGCTCGGGGCCCTGGGGGCGTTCGAGTTGTATCGCCTCGCCGCCCGGCAGGGCGTCCGCGCACTGGTCGCCCTGGGGTGCACCGGCGCCGCGCTGTTTCCGGCCGGCGCGTGGCTGGTGCTGCCGGCCGGGTACGCGCTGGAGCCGCGCTGGTTCGCGTTTCTCCTGGCGCTGTGGCTCATCGGCGTCATGGCGGCGGCGGTCGCCACTCGGGGCCCAAGTCACGGTCCCACCGCCGGTGTGGGCGTGACCGTGTTGGGCGCGCTGTACGCCGGCGGCCTTCCCGCCTTCCTGCTCCTGCTGCGGCATCCGGCCGCGCCGCTGGGCGCCGCCGCCGGGACCGCGCTGGCCTGTTTCCCGCTGGTCCTCACCTGGATCTGCGATACGCTCGCCATGGCGGGAGGCGCGCTGATCGGGGGGCCCAAGCTCGCGCCGGTTCTGAGCCCGGCCAAGACCTGGGCCGGTGCGCTCACGGGAACGCTGGGAGCATTGCTCGGGGCCCTGGGCTACGGGCGCTGGGTGCTGGCACCGCTGGGGGTGCCGCTGTCGCCGGTGATCCTGCTGGCCTCGGGGGCGGCGGTGGCGACGTTGGGGCAACTTGGCGATGTTGCGGAGTCGCTCTTCAAGCGCGAAGCGGGCGTGAAGGACTCGGGCGCGTTGTTCCCCGGTCACGGCGGCGTGCTGGACCGGCTCGACTCGCTGTATTGGGCCATTCCCGCGGTGGCGCTGGTGGTATCGGCGGGAGGCAGGCTGTGAGCATTGGGGTTGCCGTGCTGGGGTCTACCGGGTCGATCGGGACTGCCGCGCTCCGGGTACTGGCCCGCCAGCGCGAGCGGTTCCGGGTGGTGGCGCTCACCGCGCATGCTTCGGCCGACGTCCTGGAGCGACAGGCCCGGGAGACGGGCGCCACCTTCCTGGGGCTGGTGCAAGGGAACGCCGGGCGGCGACCCCGGCTGGCGGTGGGACCCGACTGCCTGATCGAAGGGGCCACCCATCCCGACGTCCAGATCGTAGTCAACGCGATCGTGGGCGCGGCTGGCCTGCCCGCCACGCTGGCGGCCCTGCGGGCGGGCAAGCGGGTGGCCCTGGCCAACAAGGAAACCCTGGTCATGGCCGGCGAGCTGGTGCTGTGCGCGGCGCGCGAGGGCCGGGGCGAGATCGTCCCCATCGATTCCGAACACAGCGCCGTGCTCCAGTGCATGGCGTCGGCGGGGGGGAGAGCGCTGCGACGCCTCATTCTCACCGCATCCGGCGGCCCGTTTCGGGGATGGACGCCGGAGCGCGTGGCCCGCGCCACCGTGGAGGAGGCGCTCAACCATCCTACCTGGCGAATGGGTCCCAAGATCACCGTGGACAGCGCCACCCTGGCCAACAAGGCGCTGGAAGTGATCGAGGGCCATTTCCTGTTTGGACTCCCGTTCGACGGTATCGAAGTGGTGTTGCACCCACAATCGGTGATCCACGCGCTCACCGAGTTCGCGGACGGATCGGTGCTGGCGCAGCTCGGCTTCCCGTCCATGGAGCTGCCCATTCTGTACGCGCTCACGCACCCCGAGCGGCTTCCCGATGACGGGGTCAGACGTTTCGATCCAGTGGCTGCGAGTCCCCTCACCTTCGAACCGCTAGTGTCAGGGATGTTCCCCGCGTTCGATCTCGGCGTGGCGGCGGGCCGGATGGGGGGGACGGGAGCGGCGGTGTTCAACGCCGCCAACGAAGTGGCGGTGAAGGCCTTTCTGACTGGCAGGGTCCGGTTCGGCGCCATCGGCGAGACGATCGAGGCCGTCCTTCAGGCTCACGAGATCGGGCCGGCGAAGGCGCTGGAAGAGGTGCTGGCCGCGGACCGGTGGGCCCGCGAACGCGCGGAGGCCCGGTGCTCCTGACCATCGCGGCCGCCGTCGTGGTTCTCGGCGTGGTGATCTTCGTGCACGAAGTGGGCCACTTCCTCGCGGCCAAGGCCACCGGGGTCGGCGTCATTCGGTTCTCCATCGGCTTCGGGCCCGCCACACCGCTCCGGTTCCGGCGGGGGGACACGGAGTACGTGGTGTCATGGTTTCCGTTCGGCGGGTACGTGATGATGGCGAGCGAGGAGGAGACTTCGGACGAGACCGGCGGCGTCCGGGCGCTGGAGGGTGGCCCTGCGGAGCGCCCGTTCCCGCCTGAGCAGCAGTTCGAGAGCAAACCGCTGTGGGCTCGCGTCGTGGTCATCGCGGCGGGCGTCCTGATGAACGCGGCGTTCGCGTGGGGGCTCTACGCCGGGCTGGCTCTGGGATATGGGAGCCGGGAAGATCCGACAACGGTGGTGGCGTCGGTGGATTCGGTGTTGCTCCCGGCGGGCGCCAAGGCGCTGGCGACGCTTACCTACCCGCGGACCGTCGTTCGGATCAACAGCGACACCATCGCGTCGTGGAATGACCTGCAGAGCGCCGTGCTGGACCCTACCACCAGCAGCCTCAGCCTGGAATTCGCGAGTGACCCATCACCGGTGGCCCTGGCGGTCCCTGGGACGCCCGGGGCTGATCGGGTGCGCCTGCTCCGAGCCCTGAAGCCGGCGTGGGCGCCGCGCCTGGGGTACGTCGCGCCCGGGCGTCCGGCGGCCGCTGCCGGGCTCACGTCGGGCGACCTGGTTCTGTCGGCCGACGGCCGCAGCCTGCGCTATTGGGACGATCTGGTGCGCGTGGTCGAGGCGCACGCTGGCGACACGGTCATCCTGGCGGTACAGCGCGCGGATTCCCTGTTTACCGTGCGGTTGGTGCCCACCGCCGAGTCGGATACCGACTTCGTGGCCGGGGGGCGGCGCGTGGTGGGGAAGGTCGGCGTCGGACCCCAGATCGTGGCTCGGCACGTACGGTACAGCGTGCCGGGCGCCGTGCGGGAGGCGACCCGGCAAGCATGGGCGGACGCCGGGCTGGTGGTGTTCGCGGTGAAGGGGCTCGTCACGGGCAGCGTGTCGCCGCGCGAGCTGGGCGGACCCATCTTCATCGGGCAGCTCTCGGGTCAGGTGGCGCAGGTTGGGCTGGAGCCGTTCCTCGCGTTCATCGCGCTATTTTCCATTAATCTCGCCGTCTTGAACCTGCTACCCATCCCGGTCCTGGACGGCGGCCGGCTGCTGTTCCTGCTCGCCGAGGGCGTCCGTGGACGCCCGCTCTCGCGAGCGCTGCGGATGCGGTTGAGTCAGGTAGGGGTGGCGCTGCTGGTAGCGATCATGCTCTTGGCGCTGACCAACGACGTCCTGCGGCTTTTCGGCGGCTAACCCCTGACGACTCCCTGAAGACAGGACACTGATTAACCGCCAAAGTTCTCCCTCTGCGTTCTCTCGTTTTGTTTCTCTGCGTCCTCTGCGGTAGTCAGTTACGTTAGCATCGGTCACGGCTGTTAACGTCGGCCGAGCAGCACCACGAGCAGCGCCACCAAGGCCACCACGAGCACCGCCGCGATGGGGAGGAGCCACCGGCTGAAGCTTGCGGCCAAGCCGCCGCGTCCGACCGGGAGGGCGAGCTGGACTGCCGTGCGACCGAAGGACGTGGTTCGGCGGCTGACTTCTTCGATGGCGTTCAACTCCGTCAACAGCTCATCGGCCGAGGCATAGCGGTCATCCGGGTGCTTGGCGAGGCACTTGAGGATGATGCGCTCGGTGCGCTTGGAGAGGTCCGGCCGCCGGTGCCGGGGTGGCTCGGGAGGGGCTTCCACGTGCATGCGGGCCAGTTCGAACCAGTCGTTCGAGCGGAACGGTAGGTCGCCCGTGGCGGCCTTGTACAGGGTGACGCCTAAGGCGTACAGGTCGCTGCGCCCGTCCAGGGGACGCCCCTGGGCCTGCTCCGGCGATACGTAGTGCGGCGTGCCGATCGTCATGTTGACGCCGGTTGCCGTGGCATAGCCCGAGACGGCGCGGGCGATCCCGAAATCGGCGATCACGGCGGTGCCGTCGCTGGTAAAGAGAATATTGTCCACCTTGATGTCGCGGTGGATGATGCCTCCGGCATGCGCGAACGCCAGGGCGCTGGTGACGTCCCTGGCGATGCGCAGCAGGTCCGCCTCGGCGGGCGGCCCGTCCCGAGCCAGCCGCGAGGCGAGCGAGTTGGGATAGAGGTCCATCGCGAAGTAGGTCACCTCGCCAGTCTTCCCGATGTCCAGGATCCGTACGATGTTGGGATGCCGGAGCTCCGAGGCCACCCGCGCCTCGTTCCGGAAGCGGGTTTCGAACTGCTGGTCGCCGGCGTAGCGCGGCTTCAGGACTTTGAGGGCGACCGGCCCGCCGTCCGCCGTGCGGCGTCCGGCGAAGACCCAGGCGAAGCCGCCTTGGCCAATGAGCCGCTCGACCGTGAAGGGGCCGATGGTCTGTCCGAGTAACTCTTCAGGTTCCAGCGACATCAGCAGGCTTTACAGGCCTTCCAAGGAGGGCTAAATTCTTCTGCTAGGCCAATATCGACTAAGGCCAATATCGACATCGTCCGGGGCCCCTGAGGCCCGTGCTGGTGGAGGATACACGTTTCATGGGCTTTGACAAGAACGCGGTCATGCAGAAGCACGGCCTGGGTCCCACCGACACTGGCTCAGCCCGGGTCCAGGTCGCCCTGCTCACCGAGCGGATCAATTCGTTGACCGATCATTTCCGCGCTCACCTTAAAGACCACCACGGCCGCCGAGGCCTCCTGATGATGGTCAGCAAGCGGCGCCGTCTCCTCGAATACCTCAAGCGCACGGATCTGGCAGGCTATCGCCGGCTCATTGATGAGCTGGGTCTCCGGCACTAGGAACCGGGTTGGGCCACGAGGCGTCTGGGAGGAGCACCCCGGACGCCTCGCCGCATGCGTGTGGGTGCTCTCAGCAGTCAAGGAGCCATGGTAAAACGTCTGGAACAGATCGTTGGCGGCCGCGCCCTTCGGTTGGAGACGGGCCGGCTCGCCAAGCAGGCCGCCGGCAGCGCCATCGTGCAGTACGGCGAGACGATGATCCTGGCGGCGGTGACCGTGTCGGATCAACCGTCCAATCTGCCCTTCTTCCCCCTCACCGTCGAATATCGCGAGAAGAGCTACGCCGCTGGCAAGATCCCGGGCGGCTTCATCAAGCGCGAGGGCCGGCCCAGCGACGACGAGATCCTCGCGGCGCGGCTCACGGATCGGTCCATTCGGCCGCTGTTTCCGGAAGGATTCAAGAACGAAGTGCAGGTCTTCGTCTACGTCCTCTCCGCGGACCAGGAAAACGACGCGGACGTGCTGGGCATCACCGGGGCCTCGCTGGCGTTGGGCCTGTCGCGGGTCCCCTGGAACGGGCCCATCGCGGGCGTGCGGGTCGGTCGGGTGGAGGGGCAGTGGGTGCTCAACCCCACGTTCCAGCAGCTGGAGTTCAGCGATGCGGACATCGTCGTGACGGGCAGCCGTGACTCCATCATGATGGTCGAGGGGAGCGCCCTCGAGTTGCCGGAGGACGAGATCGCGGAGGCGCTGGCCTTCGCCCAGCGCGGAATCTCGGACATCGTCGCCTGGCAGGGGGACATCATCCGGGATGTCGGCGTGTCCAAGGTGGCCTGGACCAAGACCGAGCCGCCGGCTGCGCTGGTGGCACGGGTCCGGGAGCTGGCCGGGGCCCGGGTACAGGAGGCCCTGAACCTGCCCGAGAAGTCGGAACGGTCGCAGGGGCTGGCCGCGTTGCGGGCGACGGTCACGGAGCAGCTGGCGGCCGAGTTCCCGGAGAACGCGAAGGACGTGGGCGGAGTGCTGGAGGAGATCGAGTACGAGACCATGCGACGGCAGGTGATCGAGCATGGGGAGCGGGTGGACGGCCGGGATCTGGACACGGTGCGGCCCATCACGTGCGACGTGGGGATTCTGCCGCGGGCCCACGGGTCGGCGCTGTTCACGCGGGGTCAGACCCAGGCCCTGGTGAGCACTACGCTGGGCACCGTGTCGGACGAACAGCGGATTGACACGGTGGACGTGGCGCAAGAGACCACCAAGAGCTTCATGCTGCACTACAACTTCCCGCCCTTCTCGACCGGCGAGGTCAAGCCGGTGCGGGGCGTGTCGCGGCGGGAGATCGGTCACGGCTCCCTGGCGGAGCGCGCCCTGCAGGCGCTGCTCCCGCCCTACGAGGCGTTCCCCTATACCATCCGGGTGGTCTCCGATATCCTGGAGTCGAATGGGTCTTCGTCCATGGCGACGGTGTGTGGTGGCTCGCTGGCCCTGATGGACGCGGGTGTGCCCATGAAGGCCCCCTGCGCCGGCGTCGCGATGGGACTCATCAAGGAAGGCGACCGGGTCGCCGTGCTGACCGACATCCTGGGCGCCGAAGACTACCTGGGGGACATGGACTTCAAGGTGGCGGGGACCCGCGACGGCGTGACCGCGGTGCAAATGGACATCAAGATCCAGGGTTTGGATCTGCGGATCGTTCGCGAGGCCCTGCACAAGGCGCGCACCGCGCGGCTGCACATCCTGGACGTCATGGGCCAAACGCTGGCCCAACCTCGCACCAGCCTGTCGAAGTATGCCCCGCGCATCATCACCGTCCAGATCCGGCCGGATCGGATCGGCGACATCATCGGACCCAAGGGCAAGACCATCCGCGGGATCCAGGACCAGACGGGCGCCGAGATCAACGTGGACGACAGCGGCATGGTCACCATCTCCAGCACCAGCGGCGAAGCCGGGGAGCGGGCGCGCGACATGATCGCGGCCATCGTGCAGGAGCCGGAGGTGGGAACCATCTACGAGGGTACGGTCAAGAGCACCACCGCCTTCGGCGCCTTTGTCGAGATCCTGCCCGGCGTCGAGGGGCTGCTCCACATCTCCGAGCTGCAACATGGGCGGACCGAGCGAACCGAGGACGTGGTCAAGAAGGGTGACCGCGTGCGGGTCAAGCTGCTCGAGGTCGACGGGCGCGGGAAGATGCGGCTCTCACGCAAAGCGGTACTGGACAAGTCCTGACCGGCGGGATGCAGACCGTCAAGCTCGACGAGGGTCTCTACCGGACCAGCGCCGAGAACGGGGTGACTGTCCTGTCGGAGGTGCTGCCGGGCGTTCGGTCGGTGAGCGTCGGCGTGTGGGTCCGGACCGCGTCGGCGCATGAAGCACGCTCCCAGATGGGCGTGTCCCACCTGCTCGAGCACCTGGTGTTCAAGGGGACCGAGCGGCGCACCGCCCGCGAGATCGCCCTGGAGCTCGAGGTCCGCGGCGGCGCGCTCGACGCCTTCACGTCGCGCGACCACACGTCCTACCAGGCACGAGTGCTGGACGAAGACCTACCCCGTGCCCTCGATGTGCTCACCGATCTGGTGCGCCATCCGGTGCTGCGCGAAGGCGATCTCACCCTCGAGCGGAAAGTGGTGCTGGAGGAGATCAGCACCGTCGAAGACACCCCCGATGATCTGGTGTTCGAGCTGCACGCCGCGGCCCTGTGGCCGGACCATCCCTACGGGTACTCCATTCTGGGTACCCGCGAGACGGTGGGGCAACTGGCCGCCGAGGATCTGCGCCAACTGCACCGGCGGGCATACCACCCGCGACACATGGTGATCGCGGCGGCCGGGAGCCTGAACCACGAGGTCCTGCTCAAGCTGCTGGCCCGGTGCGGTTGGTTTACCTGCGACGGTGGACCGGAGCCCGTCCCCGTGAGCCCGGTGCCGCCGGGGGCACGGACCGAGCGTCGCGTCCGGCGGGAATCTGCCCAGGTCCACCTGGTGATGGGCACGGATACATTCCCGTATCGCGATCGCCGCCGCTACGCGCTCATGCTGGTCAACACCGTTCTGGGCGGCGGGATGTCGAGCCGCCTGTTCCAGCGGGTTCGCGAGGAGCTGGGCTTGGCGTACGCGATCTACACCTTCCACTCCTTCTACCAGCACTCCGGTGTCACGGGCGTGTACGTCGGCACCCATCCGAGCACCGCGTCGCAGGCGGTGGACGCGATCCGGGTGGAGCTGGAGCGGATGGCTACCGAGGGGCTCAGCGCGGAGCAGCTGGCGGAGGCGGCGCAGCAGCTCAAAGGCCAGGTGACGCTGTCCCTCGAAAGCCCGGCGGCCCGGATGCATCGGCTGGCCACCCTGGCGCTGCATCACGAGCCCCACCGCACCATCGACCAGGTGCTGGCCGAGATCGACCAGGTGCGGGTGGAGGATGTGCAATCCGTGGCCGCGGAGTACCTTGTCCCCGACCGTCACACGGCGGTGTGGCTCGGTCCCGATGTGTAAGCGGTCCTGGTTCGATACCCATCATCCGTACCCCGGCCCTCCTCACGCTCTCATCTGACGGGTCATCCATGATCATCGGCGTTCCCAAGGAAATCAAAGCCAACGAGAATCGGGTGGCCCTGGTGCCCGCCGGGGCCGAAGCCCTGATCGCGGCCAGCCACACGGTGCTGGTGGAGCAAGGAGCCGGGGTGGGAAGCGGATTCCCCGACGCCGCCTACCGCGATCTGGGCGCCAGGGTGGTCGCCAAGGCGGACGGCGTCTGGGCCGATGCGGCGCTCATCCTCAAGGTCAAGGAGCCGATCGCGCCGGAGTACCCGCGGATCCGGCCCGGTCAGGTGCTGTTCACCTATTTCCACTTTGCGGCCAGCGAGGAGCTGACCCGCGCGATCGTGGACTCCAAGTGCGTTGCGATCGCGTACGAGACGGTGCAGCTGCCGTCGGGCGAGCTACCGCTGCTGACGCCCATGAGCGAAGTGGCCGGCCGCATGGCGGTGCAGGAGGGGGCCAAGTACCTCGAGCGGACGCACGGCGGCAGCGGCATCCTGCTGGGCGGCGTGCCGGGCGTGTTGCCGGCCGGAGTGCTGGTCATCGGCGGCGGCGTGGTGGGCGCCAACGCGGCGCGCATGGCGGCCGGGCTGGGCGCCGACGTGACGCTGTTGGACCTGTCCCTGGAGCGACTCCGCTACCTGGCCGAGGTGATGCCCGCCAACGTGCGCCTGTTGTACTCCAATCGACACAACCTGCTGCAACAGCTCCCGGGCGCGGACCTGGTGGTGGGGGCGGTGCTGCTCCCCGGGGCCAAGGCGCCGAAGCTGGTGCGGCGCGACGATCTCAAGCTGATGAAGCCGGGCTCGGTGGTGGTGGACGTGTCGGTGGACCAAGGCGGGTGCATCGAGACCATCAAGCCGACGACCCACGAGAACCCGACCTACGTGGTGGACGGAGTGATCCACTACGGGGTGAGCAACATGCCCGGTGCGGTGCCCCGCACGTCCACGCTGGCCCTGACCAATGCGACCTTCCCCTACGCGCGCCGGCTGGCCCGTGACGGATGGCAGAAGGCATGCCGGGAGAACGAGGCGTTGCGGCTGGGGCTCAACGTGGTCAACGGGAAGGTGGTCTACCCGGGCGTGGCGGAAGCCTTCGGCATGGACCTGGTGGACGTGTCTCAAGTGGTGTGAACACTTAAGTCGCGAGCTTGAGGCAACTTAGGCCCGCAGTTAGGTTAAGCGCGCATGCGTTGGCCCCTGAGTATCGACAGCTGGCTGCCCGCCAACGAGATCGCGGTGGATCTCGGGACCTCCAACACGCTCATCTACGTGAAGGGCGAAGGGATCGTGCTGAACGAGCCCTCCGTCGTGGCCATCGAAAAAGCTACCGGGGTAGTGAAGGGGATCGGGCTGGAGGCCAAGCGCATGTTGGGCCGCACGCCGGACGGGATCCTGGCGGTGCGGCCGCTCAAGGACGGCGTGATCGCGGACTTCGATGTGACCGAGAAGATGCTGCGGTATTTCCTCTCGTCCATCATCCAGAAGCACGTGTTCCGCGTGAAGCCCAAGGTGATCGTCTGCGTGCCCAGCGGGATTACCGAGGTGGAGAAGCGGGCCGTGCGGGACAGCGCGCACTCGGCCGGGGCCAAGGAGGTCTACATGGTCGCCGAGCCCATGGCGGCCGCGATCGGCGTGGGCCTGCCGGTGGAGACCCCCACGGGCAACATGGTCATCGACATCGGCGGTGGGACCACGGAGATCGCGGTGATCGCGCTGTCGGGGATCGTGAGCGACACCTCCATCCGCACCGGCGGCGACGAGCTGGACCAGGCCATCGTCCAGTTCATGCGGAAGAACTACAACCTGCTGATCGGCGAGCCGACCGCGGAGGCGATCAAGATCGCCATCGGGTCAGCCGCGCCGGTCGGGGACGAGAAGGAAATGGAGGCCAAGGGCCGCGACCTGGTCTCCGGCATTCCCAAGGTAGTCCGGGTGCACTCCAGTGAGATCCGCGAGGCGGTGCAGGAGCCCATCCAGCAGATCGTGGATGCGGTGCGGCGCGCGCTCGAGATCACCCCACCCGAGCTGGCCAGCGACATCGTGGATCGGGGCATCGTCATGGCCGGCGGGGGGGCGCTGATCCGAGGCCTCGACGTGCTGCTGTCTCAGGAGACTTCGTTGCCGATCCGGGTGGACGAGGACCCGCTCACCTGCGTGGTGCGGGGTGTGGGACGCATCCTGGACGATCCGGAGAAATACCGCTCGGTCCTGACGACCTAGCGACCCCACCGTGACTTTCGCGTCCGAACGGTACGCGTCGCGGCGCGACACGCTGGCCTTCATCGTCTGTCTGTTGCTGTCCGTCGCGGCGCGCATGACGCCGGCGGCGTGGCACGATCGCGTGTCCGACGGCCTGCGCGGGACGCTGCTCCGTCCTCTGGTGGCGATGCAGGGCTGGGCCGAGTCGGTCCGGACCACGCGGCGGCGCTTCGCGCGGGTGGTGGCGGAGCGCGATTCGGCGGTGGTGGTGGCGACCCTGGCGGAGGCACTGCGGGAGGAAAACGCGCAGCTGCGGGCGGTACTGGGGCTGCGCGAGCGCCTGCCGGCGCGTCACGTGGCCGCCGAAGTCCTGCACCAGTCGTTGCCGACCGACGGCTACACGCTGCTGATCTCCGCCGGGAGCCGGCAGGGCGTGCGGGTGCTGGCGCCGGTCATCGCCCCGGGGGGACTGGTGGGCGTGGTGCGGAGCGTGGGGGGGAGTACCTCCGTGGTGGTCGCCTGGGCGCACCCGGACTTTCGAGCCAGCGCGATGACGGCCGACGGGGCCGTGTTCGGCATCGCGGGGCCCTATGGCGGCGCCGATCCCGGCAGCCTGCTGCTGGAGCTCCGAGGCGTGCCGTACCGCGAGGAGCTGATCCCGGGGACGCGGGTCTACACCTCCGGCTTGGCGACCGGAGAAGGCGGCATCTACCCGCGGGGGATTCCGATCGGCACCATCCTGTCCGTGGGCGAAGAAATGGCGGGCTGGGCGCGGACCTATCTGGTCCTGCCCGCGGTGCATCCCGCGTCCATCTCCCACGTCATCGTGCTGCTGGATACGCGAGTCGAGCTGACCGGCGCCTTCGCCGCGCCCCAGCCATGAACGCCAAGCGCGGCGCTTACCGACTGCGGGCCGTGCTGCTGTTACTGGTGGTGCTGCATTTCACGCTGCGTCCGTGGCTGGGGGATCCGCGCCCGGCGCCGGATTTTCTGGTCTTGGCGCTCCTGGTGTACGCCCTTCGGGCGCGTCCGGGGGGCGCGGCGGTCGCCGGGTTCACGATCGGGTTGTTAGGCGACGCCCTGACGCCGGTGGCGTTCGGTGCGGGCGCCCTGGCGCACACGGTGGTAGGTTACCTGGCGGCATGGGGGAAGGCGATCTTCTTCGCCGAGAATCTGGCGGTCAACGCCGGGTTCTTCTTCGCCGGCACCTGGGTGCGAGACCTCCTGGTACTGGTCGGAGGTGGTCACGTTCAGGGGACGGAGCTGGTGTGGCAGCTCCTGCTGTGGTCGCCCCTCAAGGCCGCCACCACGGCACTCGTGGGGGTGATGGTGTTGCTGATCTTCCGGCGGTGGCTGGCCATTAGGATCACGGAATGAACTGGTTCCACCCGCACCAGCTGGCGCGCCGAGTCCGCCTGGCGCAGGGGCTGCTCTGGCTGGTGGGTGCCGTCCTGCTGATTGCCTTCTTCCGAGTACAGGTCCTCTCATCCAGCCGGTATCGGGTGCGGTCGGAACTCAACCGCATGCGGTCCGTCCCGATTCCGGCCCCCAGGGGCCTGATCACCGACCGCAACGGGGTGGTGCTCGCAGAGAACGAGCCGGGGTACTCCGTTGGGTTGCTCGCGCCGTCGGTGGATTCTCTGCGCGCGACCATCAAGCGGATCGCACCGCTCTTGCGGCTGTCGTCGCGGGACGCCGAGGAGGCCGAGCGCGCCTTTCGCCGGACGCCCTACCGGCCGGCGCTGCTCCGGCGGGACGCGTCGTTCGACCTGGTGTCGGCGCTGGAGGAGCGGCGCGTGGTCATTCCGGGTCTCGTGATCCAGGCGGAGCCCAGGCGGCGCTATCCGTTCGGGGATATTGCCGCGCATGTGGTGGGCTACGTGGCGGAGATCACGGAGCAGGAGCTGGGCGCCGCCACCGTCAGCGGCGCGCGGCCGGGCCTGCTGGTGGGGCGGGACGGTCTGGAACGGGAGTACGACGACCGGCTCCGCGGGAAGGACGGCGAGCAATTCGTCGAGGTGGATGCCCTGGGCCGGAGCGTGCGGGAAACCGAGATGGGGCACAGCCTGGGTCCGGAGCAGGGGGAGTCCATCCGAACCACCATCGACATCGATTTGCAGCAAGACGTCGCCCAGAGCTTTCCGGAGGGGATGCGGGGCGCGGTGATGGTGATGGACCCTGCCACCGGGGAAATCCTGGCCCTCTACTCGTCCCCCGCCTACGACCCCAACACCTTCATCGGCGGAGTGGACCCGGAGGTGTGGAGCCGGCTGTCGCAGGCCGCGGACTTCCCGCTGCTCAATCGAGCGATCCAGGCCCGCTATCCGCCGGCGTCGCCGTGGAAGCTGGTGGTCGCTGCCATGGCGATGAATCGCGGGCTGGTGGACCTGAGCTCGCGAATGCCCATTCCCTGCCGGGGCGGGCTGCAGTACTACAACCGGTACTTCCGCTGCTGGAAGCTCGAGGGCCATGGCGAGCTCACGCTGGCCGAGGCCATTCAGCATTCGTGCGACGTGTATTTCTACCAGCTCGGGCTGAAGCTCCAGCTGAACAACCTGTTGGGCGACGCGGCGCGCCTCGGCTTTCGCGATCGCTCGGGTATCGACCTCCCCAACGAGATCCGTCCGCTGTTTCCCGCCTCCCTGGAGTACTACAACCAGCGCTATGGGCCTCGAGGTTGGACCAACGCGGTCACCCTGAACCTGGCCATCGGGCAGGGCGAGAACGCGCAGACGCTGGCGACCATGGTGGCGTTCTACGCGATGCTGGCCAATCCTGACGGTCGCGCGCCGGAGCCCCATCTGGTCATGCCCGGCGCCACGCCGAGCCGCTCCGTCGGGCTCCCGCCCGATCAGCTGGCGGGCCTGCGCGAAGCCCTGCTGGAGGTGGTGGAGCATGGCACGGCGGCGGGGGCACGGGTGGCCGACCTGCGCATCGGCGGCAAGACCGGCACGGCGCAGAACGCGCACGGCGCAGACCACGGGTGGTTCATCGCGTTCGCGCCGGCGGACAGTCCCCGGGTGGTGGTGGGCGCAGTGGTGGAGTTCGCCGAGCACGGATCGAGGATCGCGCCGATGGTGAATCGCATCATCGCGCGGCACCTGCTGGGACCCACCGTGCCGCCGCTCACGGCGGCGGACTACCAGGTCGTGCTGCCGGATGACTCGGCGCCCGAGCCGGTGCCGATCCTGCCGGACACGATCCGGCGCATCATCCGCGATGGCATCCCGCGGCCTCGATAGCCGGACCCTCCTCACCGTCGGCGCGCTCGTGGCCCTGGGCCTGGCCACGTTGTACTCCGCGGGGCAGACCGACGTCCCGACCGATATTGCCGACATCTGGCGGAAGCAATTGGGGTGGATCGCGCTCGGGACCGTGGCCGGGGTCGTCGTCTTCCGAACCTCGCCCCGTCTCCTGGAATGGGTGACGCCCTTCGTCTACGGCCTGGCCGTGGTGCTCTTGATCCTGACGCTGCTGGTGGGGACCGGGGCCGGCACGGCGGCCGGGACCCGGTCCTGGCTGGCGATCGGGGGGGTGCGCATCGGCCAGCCGGCCGAGCTGGCGAAGCTGGCCACGATCATGATGCTGGCCCGGCACCTGGGTGGGCGGCGGCGACCGCCCCAGAGCCTGGTTGAGCTGCTCCCCGCCTGCGCGATCGTGGGGCTGCCGTTCCTGCTGGTGGGCCTCCAGCCGGACCTCGGCAGCGCGATCGTCTTCCTCGGCATTCTCTTCGCGGTGCTCTTCTGGGTCGCCGTGCCGTTCCCGCTCCTGGTGCTGCTGGCCTCGCCGGTGATCAGTCTCATGCTCGCGTTCTCGACCTGGTCCTGGGGCGTCTGGATCGTGGCGATCACGCTGGTGCTGTTGTGGGCCCGTCCCTACGTGGTGGAGGGCGTGGTCGTCTGGTTGGGTAACGTCCTCATGGGCACGATCGCGTTGGAGTTGTGGCGGGGCTTGGCGCCGTACCAACAGAACCGGCTGCTCTCGTTCCTCAACCCCGAGATCGATCCCCGGGCGACCGGTTGGAACATCATCCAGTCCAGGGTCGCCATCGGATCGGGCGGGCTGCTGGGGAAGGGCTTCCTCGAGGGCACCCAGAAGGCCCTCGCGTTCCTGCCGGCCCAACACACCGACTTCATTTTCTCGGTGCTCGCGGAGGAGCTGGGGTTCCTGGGCGTCGTGGTCACGCTGGTTTTGTTCGCCGCCTTGCTCACGCACCTGATGCGGATCGCGCGCGAGGCAACGGATCCCTTCTCGTCGGTGCTGGTCTTCGGGATCTCGGGGCTCTTGTTCACGCACGTGGTGGAGAATGTGGGCATGACCATCGGCCTGATGCCCATTACCGGCATTCCGCTTCCCTTTTTCTCCTATGGCGGCTCCTTCCTGCTGGTCTCCTTCGTGGCCGTGGCGATGAGCCTCCGCGTCGCCCGCGAGGCACGCTCGCCCTATAGCGGAGCGTAGGGGTAGCGTGTTCAGGGCTGGCGCCGGTCCGCGGCCAGCGCGAGATTCCCACGAGACCCCATGGCCTGGTTCCGCAAAGAACGCAAGCGGCGCACCTCCTCCCGTGAGCGCCTAGAGATCCCGCCGGACGCGTGGGACAAGTGTGACGAGTGCGGCCATTTGGACCTGCGCGAGAAGTTCGAGCGCGCGCTGCAAGTCTGCCCTCAATGCGGGGTCCACCGGCGGATCTCGGCACGACGCTACGCGGAGATCCTGACGGATCCGGGCAGCTTCGTGGAGCTGTTCGGTAATCTGCGCTCGGTGGATCCGCTGGGGTTCGAGGGCTACGCGGAGCGGGTGGCCCGTGCGTATCGCGAAGTGGGGCCCCAGGAGGCCGTGCTGACCGGACACGGGACGCTGACCGGCGTGCCGCTTCACCTGGCGGCAATGGAGTTCGCTTTTATGGGCGGGTCCATGGCGTCGGTCGTGGGGGAGAAGATCTCGCGTTTGGCGGAGCGTTCCCTTCAGCACAAGACGCCGTTGGTGATCGTGTCCGCCTCCGGCGGAGCACGTATGCAGGAAGGGGTCCTGAGCCTCATGCAAATGGCCAAGACCTCGGTGGTCCTGGCCGCGCTGCGGGATGCCGGTTTGCCGTTCATTTCGATCGTCACCAACCCGACCACCGGCGGCGTCTCCGCGTCGTACGCGCTCCAGGGGGACGTGATCCTGGCCGAGCCCGGCGCGGTGGTGGGATTCGCCGGCCCGCGGGTGATCAAGCAGACCATCGGTCAGGATCTGCCGGAGGGGTTCCAGACGGCAGAGTTCCTCCTGGAGCACGGGATGGTGGATGCCGTGGTGCCGCGGTCGCACCTGGCGGACACCACCGCCACGCTGTTGCGGATGATGCTGCGTCTGCCTTCGGCGGAGGTCGCGGACTGACCCTCGCGTTCGAGGAGGCGTGCCGCTTCCTCTTCCCACGAACCTCCGCAGGCAAGCCCTGGTCGCTGGAACCCACGCGCGCCCTTCTGGCCGAGCTGGGCAACCCCGAGCGCGAATACGCGATCGTGCACATCGGCGGGACCAACGGCAAAGGTTCGGTGTCGGCGATGACCTACGCCGCCCTCCGCGAGGCGGGGAGGCCGGTGGGGTTGTACACGTCGCCGCACCTGGTGGATGTTCGCGAGCGGATCGTGGTGGACGAGCGGCCCATCGGCCGGGAGGCGTTCACGGGCTGGACGGAGCGCCTCCGCCCGGCGATTGAGCGAACCGGGGCCAGCTGCTTTGAGGCGCTGACGGCGATCGCGCTGGCGGACTTTGCCGCCCGCCGGGTGGAGATCGCGGTGGTGGAGGTTGGATTGGGGGGTCGGCTGGACAGTACCAACGTGGTCCAGCCGGTGGCCAGCGCCGTCACCACGATCGCTCGCGAGCACACGGAGTATCTCGGGGACACGCTTCCGGCCATTGCTCGGGAGAAGGCGGGGATCGCCAAGCGTTCCACCCCGTTCGTGATCGGGGAGGCCGACCCCGCGATCGCGGCGGTCCTCGCCGAGGTCGCCCGTGAATGCGGCGCCGGGCCGGTGGTTTCGGTGCCGCCGAATGCCGAGTACGGCGGTTCCCTGGGGCTCCGGGGGCCACATCAGCGCCGCAACGGCGCCATAGCGGCGGCGGTTCTCGACGCCCTTCCCGAGCCTTGGCGGCCCAGCCAGGCGGCGCTGGCCACCGGGTTCTCCCGGGCCTCGTTGGCCGGGCGCTTCGACTGCCGGGGCCGGTGGATCTTCGATGTGGCACACAACCCGGCTGGCCTCGGGGTGCTGATCGAGGCGCTCGGAGAGGCCGTTCCGGGCCGTCCGGTGCACGCCCTGGTGGGGATCCTGGCGGACAAGGCGTGGCCCGAAATGCTCGCGGCGTTGGGCCGGGTGGTGGACCGGGTATGGCTTACCACGCCGCCGAACGCGCCACCGGAGCGGCGGTGGGACCTCGTCGAGGTCGGGCGGGCAGTCGGGTGGGTAGGCGATCTGGATACGGTTTTGCCGCCTGACCGCCTGACCGCCCGCCCGCCCGTCATTGAGCCGGACTTCGATCGTGCGCTTCGGGAGGTTCAGCAGGGCGCCGGGACGGTCCTGGTGACCGGCTCGTTCCACACCGTGGGCGACGCGCTCGCCCGCTTGCCGGGCTTCGCGCCGCTCGGCTAATTTGGTGCATGCCAGCCAGAGCGTTGCCGGGGTTCCGCGACTTCTACCCCGACGACACCACGCTCCGTAACCACATTTTCGCTGTTTGGCGCACCGTCGCGACTCGCTACGGATGCGAGGAGTACGACGGGCCGCCGCTGGAACCGCTGGAGCTGTACACTCAGAAGAGCGGCCCGGAGATCGTGGGCCAGCTGTATCACTTCCGGGACCGCGGTGATCGAGAGGTGGCCCTGCGGCCGGAGATGACGCCCACGCTGGCGCGTATGGTGGCCGCCCGGGCCAGCGCGCTCAAGAAGCCGATTCGCTGGTTCTCCATCCCGCAGCTGTTCCGCTATGAGCGACAGCAGCGTGGGCGGCTCCGGGAACACTTCCAGTTGAACCTGGACGTGATCGGTGAGCCGGGCCCCCTGGCGGACGCCGAGGTGATCGCGGCCGCCATCGACGTGGCGCGCTTACTGGGGCTCGGACCCCAGGACGTCCGCGCTCGGTTGTCGGACCGGCGGGTGGTCCGGGCGCTGGTCCTCGGCGCCGGGGTTCCCGAGCCGTCGTTGGGAGCGGCGTTGGCTGCGATCGACAAGGTCGAGCGCGAGCCGCGCGAGCGCCTGCTGAACTGGCTGATCGAAGACGGCAAGTTCCCGGCGGCCGTGGCCGAGCGGGTCCTGGACGTGGGTGCGGTGAAAGGCCTCGGCGCGGCGCAGGAGGAGGCGAGCAAAGTCCCCGGTGGCGCCGCCGCGGTGGAGCCACTGGCGGAGTGCGTCGCGGCGCTCGAGTCCATGGGGCTCTCGGCCTTCGTGGACGTGGACCTCTGCATCGTCAGGGGGCTCGCGTATTACAGCGGCATCGTGTTCGAGCTGTTTGACGCACAGCGGAACCTCCGCGCCATCTGCGGCGGCGGGCGTTACGACGGGCTGCTGGCGGCGCTGGGCGGGGCGGACCTCCCGGCGGTGGGCTTCGGTATGGGAGACGTGGTGCTGGGTGAGCTGATCAAGGCCAGCGCGCTGGCTCCCGCGGCGGCGGGTGCGCTGGACGCGTTCCTGGTGGCGGTGACCGCGGAGGACGCGCCGGCGGTGATGCAGCTGGCGCACGCCCTGCGCGATCGGGGGGAACGGGTGGAGTTCTCGCTCAAGGAGCAGACCATCGCCAAGCAACTGAAGCTGGCGAGCGCGCGCGGGGCGCGCTTCGCCGTCATCATTGGACCCGAGGAGCGCAAGCGGGGAGGAGCAATGGTCCGGGATCTGACGCGGGGCGAGGAGCGCGCGGTCAGCGCGGCCGAGTTGGCGGGCGACGCGGTGTGGGGGCGGCGGTGAGCAGCGAGCAGGCCATCACGACCCGCGCGGCCGACTTCAACGCATGGTACAACGAGGTAGTGATGGGCGCCGAGCTGGCGGACTACTCGCCGGTCCGGGGCTGCATGGTCATTCGGCCCCGCGGCTACCGCATCTGGGAGCTGACGCAGCGCGCGCTGGACGACATGTTCAAGGCCACCGGGCACGAGAACGCCTACTTTCCGCTCTTCATTCCCGAGAGTTTCCTGGCCAAGGAAGCGGCGCACGTCGAAGGGTTCGCCCCGCTGACGGCGGTGGTGACCCGCGGGGGCGGGAAGGAGCTGGAAGAGCCGCTGGTAGTCCGGCCCACCTCCGAGACGATCATCTACGCGATGTTGGCCAACTGGATCCACAGCTACCGCGACCTGCCGGTCCTCTTGAACCAGTGGGCCAACATCGTCCGATGGGAGATGCGAACCCGCCTGTTTCTCCGGACCACCGAGTTCCTGTGGCAGGAAGGGCACACGGCGCATGCCACGGCCGAGGAGGCTGAGACGGAGGCGCGGCTGATCCTGGGGATCTACCGGCGGTTCGCCGAGGAATGGATGGCGATGCCGGTAGTCACGGGGGTGAAGACCGACTCAGAGAAGTTCGCCGGCGCGGTGCGGACGTACGCGATCGAGGCTCTGATGCAGGACAACCGCGCGCTCCAGGCGGGCACGTCGCACAACCTGGGGCAGAACTTCGCCAAGGCCTTCGGTGTGCGCTACCAGACCACCGCGGGCGACCTGGAGTACGTGTGGAGCACCTCCTGGGGCGTGTCCACGCGATTGATCGGCGGCCTGGTCATGACCCACAGCGACGACCAGGGTCTGGTATGCCCGCCGCGGCTGGCGCCGCTCCAGGTGGTGGTGGTCCCGATCTGGAAGAGCGATACCGATCGGCAGGGCGTGCTCGAGGCGGCCCAGCGCG
>Ga0209002_10000291_pt1 | contig 38513 bp, 34 predicted proteins | sample Rifsed16ft2_FD_184010 | JGI IMG/M metagenome (GOLD analysis project Ga0209002, IMG submission 184010) | Soil microbial communities from Rifle, Colorado, USA - sediment 16ft 2 (version 2) | ecosystem: Environmental > Terrestrial > Deep subsurface > Rock core/Sediment | place: Rifle, Colorado...
TACATGAACTTTGTGATATTTTTTTTAAATAATGTCCGTTATGCAATTGATATATCGGTAGTTGAAGAGGTCATCCCTCTCCCCGCAATTACCCCAATTGCAAGGCTCCCATCATTTATCCGTGGAATCATCAATTTAAGAGGAAGTGCTATTCCTGTTATTGACCTGAAAGAGAGGCTCGGGATTGGCTCAAGTACTTATGAGCTGAATAATGATATTATTGTTGTCAGGGCACACAATAAAAAGGCAGGCTTTATCGTTGATGATACACTCTCTATAACGGATATCCCTGATAGCTTCTTTGCCCCTCCTCCTGATATAATCAGTGGAATTGATATCAGATATATATCTTCAACTGCCCAGATTGGTAAGGATTTGATAATCTCTCTAAATCTGGATAACATTTTAACCCTATCAGAAAAAGAGGAATTTGTAAAACTTGAGGTGTAATAAATAAAATAAGCCACAGAGACACAGAGGCACAGAGAAAGACAAAAAAATAAATAAGATTAAGGAGAAAGGGAGAAGATGGAGAGATGGAGAAAAGGTGAAATAAAATACTTTTTCTGTTCCCCTTTTCTCAAATTTCCCCATTTCTCCTTATTGTTTTCCTCTGTGTCTCCGTGACTCTGTGGCAAATTTTTTATAATTATGATAAAACACAAGACAAAAGGAAGTGTTGCTATGACAAATACGGATGTCTGGGAAAAAATCAGGAAAAGGGCTAAGGAGATTCAAAAGAAGTCAGAACTTCTGGAAAAGATATCTGATAGTGAAAAGAAAAAAATTTTCAGGGAACGGGCTGACAGGCTAAGCCAGATTAAAAAGGAATCTGATGATAGTAAAGATTTAATAAAAATTATCTCTTTTAATATCGGAAAAGAACTGTATGGAATTGATATAAGGTATCTTAACGAGGTCTATGAACTTGATAAAATCACCCCTATCCCCTGCACACCTCAGACAATATCAGGATTGATAAACTTGAGGGGGAGCATTTTAACTGTTCTAAATCTGAATTTATTACTCAACCCCTCAGCCGAGACAACTCAAAAAGAGTTATCTGATGAACTATCTTCCTTTCATCCTCCACTTGCAAAGAGGGAAAACAGGGGGATACATAAAATCCTTATACTCAGCAGTGGAGAAATAAAGGCAGGCATCAGGGTTGATAGTTTTAACGCTCTATATGAACTCCCAAAAGACAGCATTCAACCAGTATCATCAATCTTTTTCAAGAAAAATAAGATTATCAAACATGAGTTTTATGTAAACAATACCTCACTCTGGATTATTGATGTAGAAGAGCTATTAAATGATGAGAGATTAATTGTTAATGAAGATGTATAAACATAAGAAGCTCAAAGGGTTTGTTTTCAGCTTTCATTTGTTTCTTTCATGTCTTATGTTATAATCGGTTTCTAAATTTATTAAAGGGAGGAAAAATAGGATGAAAATTTTATTTTTTTTAAATTTCAGCAAATTGCAGAGACAGCTTGTTCTGACCGTAACACTTACACTTATTATCGGTTTCTGTATAACAACATTTTTATCTATTAAACATGATATGGCTAATATGGAAGAGGGGGAGCGGATAAAGATCGCCCTGTTTACATCCACAGTTTCCGATGTAATAAGGGAAGAGATGGTCACTGGCAATGCAGAGCTTGTTACAAACTGGCTAACAAATATCAAAAATTCCGGAAGTTTTAAGGTGGTTCGCCTTATGCGCACCGATAAGACAGAGGCATTCGCTGACAACCAGACAATAGACAAGGTAAACAATTATCTTAATTCCAAGGCATTTTCTCAAAAATTAGCTACAAAACAACAGAATGAAATCTTAATTACAAATAAAGATATGTTTGATAGGGCAGTTCAAGGTGCCGCTGAAGTTGCCTACAATGAAACAATAAATGGAGAGCCTGTCCACACCCGTTTGATCCCAATTGTCAGGGATGAGCGATGCGTTACCTGTCATGGATATGAAAATAACCCTGTCCGAGGTATCCTCCATGTTTCAGCATCAAGGACTGAACTTTTGAGTAATATAAAGAACGATGCTATTAACGGAATTATAGGTGCTGTAATTATAATTATAGCAATCAGTATTACTATGAGTTATCTTATTCAAAAGATAGTCATAAAACCTATAGCAGAGGTTATTTTTAAAATAACATCAGCCGTAACCCAGCAGGAGCAGGTTACTTCACAGCAAGCATCATCTGTTAACCAGATAACTACAACCGTAGAAGAACTGAATGCGTCATCAAAACAGGTATTTACAAAATCAGAATTCCTTGCACAACAGTCTAAAGAATCCCTCTCTATTGCACAGGAAGGGCAGAAGGCAGTGGAAAAAAGCATTGCTGAAATGAATTTAATAAAAGATAAGGTGGGGACGATTGCAGAAGAGGTTCTCACCTTAAGTGAAAAGACAAATCAAATTGGCATGATTATAAATGTAGTTGAAGATATAGCCAATAAGACTGATATGCTTGCATTAAATGCCTCAATTGAGGCCGCAAAGGCAGGAGAGCATGGAAAGGGTTTTGCGGTAGTCGCATCTGAAGTGCGTTCCCTTGCAGACCAAAGCAAGAAGGCTACAGAGAAGATTTCTACCCTTATTCAGGAGATACAGTCATCTGTCAATTCCACAGTCCTTGCAACTGAAGAGGGGGCAAAAAAAGTAGATGCAGGGGTCAGCCATATTTTAAATGCAGGCTCAACCATTAATAACTCTATCAATACAATCCAGACAACTTCAGATTCAGCCAACGAAATCAGCATTGCATCAAGACAGGAATCCCTTGCAAATGATCAGGTAGCCGAGGCTATGACTCATATCAATAACGGAATGAAAGAGACAAGCAATGCAATAAAAGACCTGCATTTAATTGCACAGGATTTACAAGAACTGGTTGATAGACGGAAAATCAGTAGGCCTAAATTAGATCTGAAAAATAAATAAGGAAGGGTTCAAGTAAATACCCTTGCCGCTGGAACCTTACTTAAACAATATGCCATTCAGTAAAGAGGAATTTGAGAAGCTGTTTGAAATTTTTAAATTGGAGTGTGATGAGCATATACAGAAACTCAACAGCGGCATACTGACCCTTGAGGAAAATCCTGATAATATAGGACTCATTGGGGAAATTCTTCGGGATGCACACAGCCTTAAAGGTGCTGCCCGAATGATTGATTTTAAGTCAATAGAGGATATTTCCCACAACCTTGAAACAATTCTCGGAAAAATTAAAAAGGGTGAAATCAAACTTTCAACTGAAATCGCCAATCTAATCTTTAACAGCCTGGAAAACATTTCTGAAATCGTAAAAATCATATCACAGGGAGGCAGAGAAGATGAGGTTGATATCTCATCACTGATTGAACAGCTAAAGAAGGCATCAAAAGGTGAGCCATTTTCAAAGCCATCAGCCAAAAAAAATAAGCCAGATGAAACACCCCGCCTATCCCCCCTTTCTGAAGATGGGATAGATATGAATCTCTTCATGGAAGAGACAACTGATTCATATCAGAATCTTATAAACAGCCTCATCAAGATTGAGAAATCTCCTGACAATAAAAAGGCGATAGAGATTGCCTATAACCAAATACATGCCCTAAAGGGGAGTGCCCGCATGATAAAACACAGTAAAATGGATTCACTCTCACTTGCCATGGAACAGATATTATCAGGGGCTATGGACAAAAAAATTGTTATAACTCCTTCGTTGATAAGCACCCTCCTATCAGGTGCAGATTTCATAAAAATATTTATCCATCAAATCGGCAGCAAGATGAATCCTCCGTATAATTGGCAAAACTCTGATGAAGTTCTGCCTAAAGATATAGACCAAAACACATTTAGAGAACTTACTGATATTATCAATTCAGTTAATCCATATCTATCGACAGGCAGGCAACAGACGACTGAAACTTCATCAAAAATACCTAACATTAAAAAGGGGCATAAGCCTAATGGTGGGGCTTCTGCCATCCAGTCAAAAAGCACTGTTAGGGTAGCTTCCGAAAAGCTTGATAGACTTATGGAAGAGGCGGGCGAGCTTTTAATCATGAAGTTAAAGGCACAGCAGAGAGTCATCCATGTCCAGTCAATAATCAATGACTGTAATTTGACTAATCAGTCATTTAAAAAAAATAAAAGGGTAATTCGCCACCAGGCAAAATTGAAGAATGATAAAACCTCAGAGGTTACAGAGAAACGCATATTAACAGAATTTGAAAAAAAGATTTCAAATCTCTCTGACAGGCTTGATTCTCTCTACAAGACACTGTCTAATGACAGTCACCAGCTTTCACTTATCATCGAAAAACTTCAGGACGATATTAGAAAAACAAGGCTCCTCCCCTTCCATACAATCATGAGTGCATTTCCAAAGATGGTAAGGGATATATCTGTCAATGAAAATAAAAAGATAAAATTTGAATTCTCAGGCGGCGATATTGAGCTTGATAAATTTATCCTTGAAGAGATTAAATCCCCCCTTATGCATATGCTACGCAATTCCATTGACCATGGAATAGAACCGACGGAAGATAGAATAAAATTTGGTAAAACCGAGGAGGGAAATATAAAAATATTGCTGTCTCAGAAAGGGAATAATGTCATTATAGAAATAAATGATGACGGTAGTGGAATAAACATTGAACAACTAAAGAGTTCTGCTGTAAAAAAAGGATTATATACAGAAAAAGAGATGCAGCAGATGAAGGAGAGACAAATACTGAATATCATATTTCAACCAGGCTTTTCTACAAGTAAAATTATTACGGACATATCAGGCAGGGGAATTGGAATGGATGTAGTAAAGGCTACCATTGAACGGTTAAATGGAACAATTGACATTGAGACATCAAAAAATACAGGAACAAGATTCATTCTTACAATCCCTCTAACCCTCAGCATAACCCATGCTATTAAATTTTTAGTCAACAACGAAATTTATTACATCCCTATCGATATGATTGAAAGAATAATAATAGTTGACGAGAAAAATCTGTCTACCATTGAGAGGGGACTTGCGATACATTATAATGGTTCAATAATACCTTATGTCCGCATGCAGCAGATATTGGAGATACCGGTGTCTGAGTCTAAAGAGTCAGAGAGATTTGCGATTATCCTTAAAACAGGCAATACAATGGCAGCATTTGCTATAGATAAATTCCTTGGGGAGGAGGACATAACCATAAAAGGGCTGGGAAACTATATGAAGAGGGTTAGAAATATCTCAGGGATTACTATTATGAGCGATGGCAATATTGCACCAATTTTAAATGTAACCGATATGATTAATACAATCCAGCTCAGAGGAATAGCATCAACAAAGAGAAAAATAGAAAGTCCTGATGTAGAAAAACACCTTTCAATTCTTGTGATTGATGATTCAATTATGACAAGAACACTTGAAAAAAATATACTTGAATCTTATGGCTATGATGTAGTAACCGCCATTGACGGGCAGGATGCAATTTTAAAGCTGCATGAAAAGAATTTTGATGTTATTGTAAGCGATGTCCAGATGCCAAACATGGACGGCATTGAATTGACAGAGAAAATCAAACAGGATAACAGATACAGCAAAATTCCTGTCATACTTGTTACCGCCATGGAATCGGATGAAGATAAAAAAAGAGGAATGCAGGTAGGTGCAGACGCATACATAGTCAAAAGCTCATTTGACCAGTCAAACTTATTAACAACTATAAAACGGCTGACAAGTATATGAAGAAGGGGTCAAGGATACGAGGATTCAGGTGGAAAACACTTGAACCCATGGACCCTTGAATCCTTGAACCCTTTGTTTAATTTTCTATATGATTAGAGTATTGATTACAGAAGATTCGCCGACAATAGCAGAGATTATAAGGATGACCCTTATCAAGGATAAGGAGATACAGGTCATTGGGTGGGCGAAAAATGGCAAAGAGTGTATAGAGATGACTAATAAATTAAAACCGAATGTTATTACAATGGATATCCGCATGCCTGTAATGGACGGTTTTGAGGCAACCAAGCAGATAATGGCAAAAACTCCCACCCCGATATTGGTCTTTAGTGCCTCTATAAATGATGACTTAAATGTTACCTTTAATGCACTAAAATTCGGGGCATTGGATGTCCTTGAAAAGCCCAGAACACTGACAGCCGGCAAGTCATCAGATGATATGGCAGAGGAACTCATACAGCGAATTAAAATTGTATCAAGGGTCCGCCCCTTCAAAAAAACTTTTAAGCCAACTCCTCTGGAAAGTAAAAAACATCGTCCAAAAAGAATATCTATTTCTTCCGATGGAGACAGCATCTTAATTATCGGCGCCTCAACAGGTGGGCCGCCTGTATTAAATTATATCCTAAATAAGCTGCCTTCAAAATTTCCTTTGCCGATTCTGATTGCACAACATATAGCACGTGGATTTATTGAAGGACTGGTTACATGGCTTCAGGATGGATGCTCAATCAAAATTAAAATTGGCGAAAACAACGAAACCGTTGAAAAGGGTAAAGTCTATTTTGCACCTGACAATTATCATATGGGAATTACAGATAACAAAAAAATATTCCTGAGTAATGCCCCGCCAATTTCGGGACACCGTCCTTCAGTGAATTTTTTAATGGAATCCTCTGCATCCGTATATAGAGAGCACTGTATGGGTATAATACTTACAGGCATGGGAAGGGATGGTGCCATGGGGATGATGGCAATAAAAAAGGAAGGGGGTTTTACCCTTTCACAGGATATGGAGAGTAGTGCTATCTTCGGTATGCCAAAGGTTGCAATTGAGAGTGGTGCTGTTATGAAGGTGTGTAATATTGAGCAGATTCCTAACGAGATAATATGGTGGATTCAGAAAAAAAACCTAATAAGCCACAGAGACACAGAGGCACAGAGAAATAAAATAAGTTAAAGAAATCTCCGTGTCTCCGTGCCTCTGTGGCAAATTTTATATATTATGAATAATAAACGGGTATTGGTGATAGATGACAGCAAAACCCAGCTTGTCTCGCTGCAAATGTCCCTCCAGAAGTATGGGTATGATGTCATAACTGCAGGTAATGGCATGGAAGGGGTCAACCGTGCATTCAGAGACGCACCTGATATTGTTGTCTCCGATGTAATGATGCCAGAATTAAATGGCTATCAAGTATGCAGACTGCTAAAAAATAATAAGGAAACCTCCGATATCCCTATTATTCTGCTAACAAGTATGGACCAGCCGCAGGATAGATTCTGGGGTATACGGGCAGGGGCAGACAAATACATAATCAAAAACTCAGATTTTTCAATACTTAAAGAGACCATTAATCTGCTTCTGAAAAATTCCAAAACCTCTTCTCTAAAAAAGAAAAATCTGCTTGACAATCATGGTGCTGCAGACTGGGAATCTATCAAATCCAGCTTAAACCAATTGTTGGACAGACTACTCTTTGAATCAACTCTTTCCAATGAGGTAGGACGGCTTGCAAATTTTATTCATGATAGAAACAAACTTCTAAGTGAGGCTTCATTGCTTGTCAACAGCCTGATAGACTACTCATCTCTATGCCTATGCCTCTTTGATGTTAATAGAACTAAACTATATGTAGAACTGAAGCAGCCCATGTCAGACAAGGATGTTAATGAAATGAAGAGCCATACCCTTCTTGACATCAATGATAAACAAAAAACAGTAGAGGCAGAAATACACTTTTTTAACAATAGCTGTGCAATAGATAACAGTATATCTGATAAAATTACTGCAAGACTGTCTGCCCCATTAAACATACATAATGAGAATATAGGCAATATATCCCTCTATACCACTAAATCCCAAGCATTTGATAAGGAGTCTGAAAACATTATCCGTCTTCTTGCCATAGATTTCTCAATGGTATTTAAACTCATGCTCCTATATGATGAAACAAGGCATCTATCCATTACAGACGGACTTACAAAACTTTACAACAACAGATATTTTAAAGATATTTTTGAAATGGAATTTGAGAGGGCAAAGAGATTTAAGAAGAACCTCTCAATGATTTTACTGGATATAGACCATTTCAAATCAATAAATGATACATACGGACATCTTCAAGGTGACAGCGTTTTGAAAGAGGTTGGATATATTCTTAAACATGGTGTCCGAAAGGTTGACTTTGTTGCAAGATACGGAGGGGAAGAGTTTGCGGTTCTTGCCATTGATACTGATATAGATAACACAGGCACACTTGCTGAAAAAATAAGGAAGCAAATAGAGTTTCACAGCTTTAAGGCAGAGAAAGATCCATTAAAGGTAACGGTTAGTTTAGGGGTAGCATCTATATCTGAGGATGTATCAAATTATCTTGATTTAATTAAAAGGGCAGATGATTCCCTTTACAAAGCAAAGGAAGGCGGAAGAAACAGGGTCTGTATTTTTAGATGAAAAATCTATATAAATATTCTATTTTTACTTTAATTATCATAGGTTTATCTATAACTTACTCAGAGCCTTCAAGAGATGTAGAAACCCGTGGAAAAACCTGCCTTGACTGTCACCATGAACTGCAAAAGAAGATTTCAGAAGAAAAGACACATGCCCCTGTAAAAGATGGAAACTGCATCTCTTGCCACAACCCGCATGCATCAAATCATAAAGGTCTTTTAAAGAATAATGAAATGGCTCTATGTTATACATGCCATAAGGATGATAAAAGTGGAGACTTCAGTCAGGCAATTATTCATGACCCTGTAAGAGATGGAAAATGCCTCATCTGCCACAATTCTCACTCATCTACAAATGACAAGCTGCTTATAAAAAAAGGTGGAGAGGTTTGCTTTTCATGCCATTCCAAAGATTCTATTACAACAGGCAAAGAGTCTCATCCTCTTGTAAAAAAAGGGGAATGTATCACCTGCCATGTCCCTCATTCATCCACTAATGAAGGGCTGATTAAAAAGGGAAATGCAGATTTATGCTCATCATGTCATAAGGTAAGGGAAAAATTGTTCATTGATGCCCATTCCGGTTATCCAGTGGAAAAAGCAAACTGCTCATCATGCCACAACCCTCACTCCTCCAATAGTAAGAGCCTCTTAAAAGCATCTATACACCAGCCTATGGCAAAGAAGGACTGCAAAACATGCCACAATGACAGTAATTCTAAAGATCCATTAAAGTTAATAAGTAATGGGACAATCCTCTGTTATAATTGCCATACAAATACAAAAAAGAGTTTTGAAAAGATAAATAGCCATGTAATAGGAAACAGAGAGAACTCCTGTCTGAATTGCCATAATCCACACGCCTCTGATGCTAAATACCTCCTTGATAAAAGGGAAGAAAAGGTCTGTTTAAAATGCCACCAGGATACAAAGAGACGCATAACTGCTAAATCAACTTTATTCAAACATCCAAAACTGGAAGACTGTTCATCATGTCATTCGGCTCATGGTTCAGACAATACTTCATTTTTAAAAGCAAAAGAAGGCGAATCATGCAATATTGAAAAATGCCACGAACAACAGCAGATCTTTTCCCACCCTGTCGGTCCTGATATCATTGACCCCAGAAATAAAAAAGAGATGAACTGTATCACATGTCATAACCCAATGGGCTCCGGATATAAATATAATCTCAGGCTTGACCCGGATAAAGAACTGTGTGAACAATGCCACAGATTTTAACTATGAACAAATATAAAATATTATCTATTATATTTATCCTGTTCTGTCTTGCCCCTCCATATTTATTTTCAGCAGATTTGAATCTCATTGCATCATTGAGTGGCGATAAGATAATGGGAAAGTTTAATCAGCCTTCAGCCATATTTTTTGATGAATTAAAAAAGAGATTATATGTTGCTGACACAGGAAATAACCGTCTTGTCTCATTTGACCATGAGTTTAATTTTATCTCGGAATTTGATGCGGGCGGAGAACTAAAATATCCTACTAGTATAGTCAAAAACAGCAAAGATCAGTTTTTTGTTGTAGGCGGTACAGCGAGAGATGAATTATTCCTTATTGACATACCAAAAAAAATTTTTAAACAAATTGAAATTAAGAATATCACAGCAAGAGAAAATCCGTTTTTACCCGATAATCTGGCAATTGATAAAGATGACAATTTATATATAACAGACAGAGGTAATGGAAGAATACTTGTAGTTGATTCTGACGGGAGATTTCTAAAAGAGATTGCCGTTGAAAATAAATTTGTTGACCTTACAGATGTTCAGATAGATACTGAAGGTAATATATATTCACTCTCAACACTGGAGGGAAAAGTTTATATTTTTAATAATAAAGAAGGGAGTGTCTCAAGTTTTGGGAAAAGGGGGAGCAGGGCAAATGAATTTGAGTTCCCTGTAAGCATAGCAATCAGTCCAAATAGATTCGTATATGTACTGGATAAGCATAAGGGAAATGTCCTGGTTTTCAAGAAGGATGGGAACTTTCAATTCAATATGTTAAAAAAGGGATGGGGTAATGGAGAGATTTATGAACCATCCTATATTTATATTGATAGGGGAAATAAAATATATATTGTTGACAGAGGAAATAACAGAATTCAGATTTTTCAGGGGGGAAAATGAGGCAACAAAAACCTAATTTTTTATCCACAGATTAAGTTTTTTTAAAATCTTTTTATCTGTGTCATTCTGAAATCTATAGTCGGTGTCATTATCTTTTTAACAGTAATCACAGTTTAAAATCAATCTGCTACTTCCTCTGTTATTTTAATTTTAGCGGCAGTCTCACATAGTCTCTTTACCTTAAAGCTTATAGCATGTGTCGGACATACTTGCTCACATAGCCCGCATCTTATACAGAAATTCAAATCTATGGCAACAGGCGTAATCCTAAGAGTTCTAAGAGGTATCCCTTCATTGAAATGTCTGTTATGAGATAGCTCATCAAGCCTTGCAACCGTAAGACAATTCATTGGACATACCTCCTCGCAGTTCCTGCAGAGGAAGCACCTGTCCGGTTTCTGAGTCCAGATATGATTGCACTGGAGGCATCTCTTTGCCTCCAGAATTGCTGCATCTTCCATAAAGCCCTTTTCTACTTCATTAAAGCTTGAAATTCTGTCTTTAATCTCAATTGTTACTGCAGTATGCCTTGCAATATTATCGTAGCCTCTCTCTTTATAGGGATAACCTACAATAATCTCTTCAATCTCATCTTCATCATCATCCTTCTTCATATCAATTCCTCTTATGAACTTATCTATAGCCATTGCAGTCTTATGTCCGTCTGCTATAACATTTATCACATCTCTTGTCCCTGTCAGAAAATCACCGCAGGCAAATACACCGCTGATATTTGTAGTAAATGTATCAGGGTCAACAGAAATTGTCCCCCAGTTTGTCATCCTGAATCCCATACTGTCAGCTATGAATGACATATCAGGTGCCTGGCTTACTGCCGGCACTATAATATCCAAATCCATAACAAACTCAGAACCCTTAATAGGGACAGGTTTTCTTCTACCGCTCTTATCAGGCTCTCCGAGCTCATTCTTTATGCACTCCATCCCTGATATTCTCTTTCCATCTTTACTCAAAATTCTCACAGGTGCTATCAGATATTTAAACTGAACACCCTCCTCTTCAGCCTCAATTATCTCCTTTTCATTTACAGGTATCTCATCCCTCGTTCTCCTGTAAATAATATATGATTCTGATGCACCAAGCCTTATTGCTGAACGGGATACATCCATTGCTGTAAAACCTCCGCCCACCACCCCTACCCTCTTTCCTTTGAGATTTAGAGGCTCATTCATGTTTACCTTTCTCATGAATGTAGCACCATGAATCAATCCTTCATATTCCTCACCCGGTATATTTAACTTAACAGGTTTATGGGCACCTGCTGCTATAAGGATAGCCTTATACTCCCTCATCAAATCTTTTATCTGAATATCTCTTCCTACAGTTGTATTAAATTTAATATCAACACCAAGACTCTTTATGTAATCCACCTCTGCCTGAATAATATCTCTCGGAAGCCTGTAGGCTGGTATTCCTGCAATCAGCATCCCTCCTGCATAAGGAAGAGACTCAAATACCGTAACCCTGTATCCAAGCCTTGCAAGGTCATGGGCAGTAGTAAGCCCTGCAGGTCCCGCACCTATAACTGCCACCTTTTCCAAAGTGCCATAAAATTTTGCAGAGGGCCGTTTACCCCTCTTTCTAAGGGTATAATCTGAGGCCGCCCTCTTTAATGTGCAGATTGAAACAGCCTTATCATCTATCCTCTGTCTGCTACAGTTTACCTCGCAGAAATGCTGGCAGACCCTCCCGCAAACAGATGGAAAAGGGTTTGTCTCTCTTATAAGATCATATGCCTCCTCAAATTTCCCATTAGATATCAGTGTCACATAACCTCTGACATCTGTATGGACAGGACAATTTGTCTGGCATGGAATCCCGTCATAAAGCTTCGGATTTACCTTAAATTTATACCTCTTATCCATAAAAAACCTCCACTTCTTTGCAAACTGGTAAGAAAAATTAACGGAAGCAAGAGGAAAGTTTCTTCACTATTATAACCTTTTCCGACTCGTTCGGGTAAGGTAAAAGGATTACTTACTCCTTACTCCTTTTACCCTTTACCCCTTAATCTTTAGAATAGGGAGGTATTGCAATTGTGCGCACAAAGGCAACTATATTCCATATATCCTCATCCGATAGAACCATACTAAATGCAGGCATATAAACAGACTTATCTACTGCCTTTCCTCCAAGCTTTATGGCCTTAAATAGATCTTCACCCTTCCTTTCATTCATATATTTTCCATCGGCATGATTTCTCGGTTTTGGATCCATCTTTGCTACCTTTGCCACAGGTCCATTACCATCCCCCTTCTCCCCATGGCAGTTAACACAGAACATAACATAAATTGCCTTTCCTTCTGCAGGGTCCCCCTTTTTTGTAACAGCCTTACCGCTAAACTTAGTCACCTCAAGAAATTCATCGGCAGAAATGGCATACAGCGGCATTGCAAAACCAAAAAGATAAAGGGCTGATATAAAGTAGAATAAATATCTTTTCATCTTCTCCTCCTTATTCGACAATTAATCTGCCTCGCATCTCATGATGCACAGGGCCACAAAAATTACTGCAATAAAAATCAAAGCTTCCTTTCCTATCAGCCTTGAATTCCATCACAGCCGACACACCCCTCGGTAAAAGAACACCTGTCTGCTTTCCAAATCCGTTGATGGTAAAACCGTGAACCACATCGGGTTTGTCTATATAGAGGGACTTTTCATCTATATTTGTTATGATAAACCTAACTGTATCCCCTTTAAAGACATTCACAACATTTGGGGCAAAGATATATGAGAGAGCCTTAAGTCTTATCTCTATTGCACCATCATCGGCATCAAATATTCCGGGAGGCCTGTCATCGGCAGGCATATAACTTACCTTAACACCCTCTTTTGGCGATACATCAGGCTTACCACCCTGCTTGATAAATTGACCCCCGCCTTTTAAAGACGCATCCTTCACAGACCCTCTTGATAGTATAATAGTATCTGTGATGTCTCCTGACACAGCCACCTGTTTTATCGTCTTTCCACTTGCTATCTCTATGACCTCCATATTTTGTGGGGTAACAATTCCACCCTTATCAGAGATATTTGAATATATCTTATCATAAATACCTGTGGAAAACTTATTGATGGATAAGAGATACTTATCATCAGGGGAAATAGAGATGTTGTCAGGGTTATATTTTACAGGAAATCTCCCGACAATCTCTTTTTTGGCGAGATCAATCTTTACTATCTCGCTGCTGCCATGTTGAGATTGATAGGCAAATGCACCCTTTGAATCAATCACAGTATTCAGAGGGACAGCCCCGGTTTTTATGGCCTTCTCTACCTTAAAATCTTTAATGTCCACAATGTTAAGGGAGGCAGAGAATTTACTGCTGACCAAGGCATATTTTCCATCCGACGTAACAGCGATTCCATGGGGGCTCCTTATTTTGATCTCCCTATCCAATTTAAAAGGGGATGTGGAAATGCGGAGTACCCTGTTATTGGAATAATCGCTCACCAGACAATATTTACCATCCGGTGTGATGGTAATAAAATTGGGTGAACTCGGCATGGGTTTTAGGTCTACCGTGACTACCTTCCCCGAGTCTATAGATACCATTGCCACCTTTCCACTCAACTCCCCGGCAATGTAAACATTTTTCCCATCTTTGGATACAGCAATGGAGCTGGGCCCGAAACCATATAAAAGTTTTATATCTTTTTTGACAGAGGACTTTGAGAGGTCAATGACAAAAAGGATATTCTGTGCCTTATCCACTACAAAGAGGTCTTTCCCATCCGATACAACACCATGTATATCTACACCAATAGAAATTTCCTTTAAAGATTCCAACCCGGGAATACTGAATATCATCAGTTTACCATTATACCCCCCGCTACCATAACCAATAAATGGGTCATCGACAGCAAAGCCCTTTGAAGAATAAATAATTAAGCTGCCTATTAATACCAAAGATATCCTTAAAATTTTCCTGAACATTTTTACCTCCTCAAAGCAAGTGTTAGAATAACGATTAACCAAAAAACTAACAGACATTATCCACAGATTTTAACCTTTAAGCCCCTTTAAGAGATTTTAAATACAAAACTATAAATCTTGCATCCCTTTCGGGAACACCAAGATTTGGCATAGTTGTCTCAGATTTAATAGATTGAGGATTTAATATCCATCTTAGCAGCCAGTCTGCATTTAATCTGAATCCTGCCTTATCCAGCGGCGGCCCAACTATCCCCCCTTTCTCTCCTATACGATGGCATGCATAACAGCCATACTTTTCCTTAAAAAGCCTCTCCCCACGACTAATATCCTCTGACAGGGATTCAACATCACTGCTGATATTTATCTTCTCGATTTTCAATCTTGTCTTCTTTTTTTCTATCTTTTCCATCTCCTTTAGAGATACCTTTTCAACCTTATTTTTATGGAGAGTCCTCATATATGCCACCAGACTCCATATTTCATTTTCAGAAAGGGTATGGCCATAGGAGGGCATTAACTGCGATTTGGCAATACCTCTCCCCCCTTTAGACACAGCATCAAAAAGTTGTTTATTTTCTTTCGTTGCCATATATTCTTCTTTGCTGTCAGAGTGGTCTCTTGGTTTCGGGTCTAAATATGCTGCGTTGAAACCATCCCCTCTCCCCTTATTACCATGGCAGGAGATACAATAGTGATGATATAGACTCCATCCCCTCTCCACTGCCTCATCTTTAGCACAGCCGTTTAGGGCTGCAAAGAGTAAAATTAATAGCAATATACCTTTTTCAGACCCCTTCATCCGACGAATGATAAATAGCTCAAATAGTCCTGCCACAGCAATTGCAATTGCACTATAAATATACACCATTCTATTTACCGTGGCCTCTATCTGGAGATAATACCAGACAGAGACTGTCTTTTGTGCACCCTGTTCGCCATTAGACCCATCCCATACAGCAAAGGCAATATCCTTATACTCAAGGGGCTGGAAAACAACATCGTTACCATCGGCACTCTTCAATGTCCTTAAGAATACCACCCTCCATTTATTGTTACTCCACATACCTCTGCCTATAACATCCTGCTTTTGCTGAACTGCTAATGTCCCTAATCCCTCTGCATTCATATCCTTTATATCGGTCGAGTCTGCCTTCCAATACCATATATTCACCTTTCCCCCAGGAAGTTGTTCCATCCTGGAGGCATGGGAGAAATGCGCCTTCTCCTTTCCAACAGGAAACTCAATGGCAGCTCCATCCTTAAACCCATCCCCCTTTCTATCCTCTGTTTTATCTTCCCACTCTAATAGAAAGGCGATTCTTTCTCCATTATTTATCGAACGAACAGATATTGACCTTACCTTGCCGTCAAACCATCTGGGTTCAAATCTCACCTGAGAAAATAGTGAAATCTGAATGGCAGGTATCTGTTCCCAGACAGGGGAAGACGGATCATCCAATATGTCCCCTTTGATATATTTTGAATTAACCATAAACCCACCATCCCCTCCTACCATCTGAGGGTATAATAGAGATAGCAGAATCAGAATAACCGGTATAAGATAAATCCTCTTTATATCTCTCATTCCCATGTCCTCGGTGAATGCCCTGTTTCTTTATATAGATACTTTATGACCTTCCATATCTCATCTTCGGTTAATACATTCTCAAAGGGCGGCATAGCTGATTTCCATGGTGCGGATTCTATGGGGAGACCCTCTGAACCTTTCTGTATCCTCCAGAAAAGGTAGGACTCCTGAAGCTGGGCGATAGTTCCCGCATCTCTAAAATTTGCCGGCGGGGGATTCATTGCTGGCGCCTCGACACCCTTACCATCTAACTGGTCACCATGACAGAATATGCACTTGTCGTAATATATAGTCGCACCATCAGCGACATTCTCCTCGCTATTATCAACCGAACTCTCCATCCCGGTATATTCTATCGGTGGGGAGGGGTGTATAACCCTTGCCTCCAGAGGTGGTTGATTTTTAGGTGCAATTTTTGAATAGGTAAAAAATCCTACCCACAGGGGAAATATTATCAGAATTGCAATTCTCAAATTCTTCTTCAAACCGGCAAGCCCCTCACCAGCGAGGAAATTAACTATAGGATTAAAAAACTCATCCATAGTCTCTTCATATATCGTAACCCAGATAAGAACTCCAAGTATTGATATGGTCATGAACATAAAGATAAGGCTGAAAGGAAGGGGTGGCTTTATCAGCTTTAATCCTGTATATATCAATATAAGAAAAATAACTGCCTTTATTAAAATAGAAGGTCTTTTAATCATGTTACATTACCTTTTAAAGTCATCAGATATGACACAAGGTTATTAATATCATCTAAGGTAACCTGGCTAAGGGTGTCATGGAATTTCTTGCCAGATGGAGATTGGACATTAAAAATAGACATTCTTATTGAATTGGCATCTTTTCCAGTAAGTATTGCACTCCAGTTTGTTTTCTCGGGGTTATGACATTTAGAACATGACATCTTTTCAAACAATCCCCTCCCTTTTTCAGAATCCCCTTGCTTAATTAACTGAAAGATATCTTGTTCAGGCATGCCCTCCGTCTTAACTGTAACTGGTTTTATTATCTCAGAAGGGTCAACTGTAACCTCCCCGCCCAACTTTTGTAAAAAGGAAATTACCAGCAGAACCTCCTGTTCCGATAAATCTACCGGTGGTCTATTAATAGTTGGCATTACAGCCCCAAATCTCTTGGGGGGGCTGACTTCATAATCCATATATATATACTTTGACGGTTCTGTCAGGGATTCATATAAAAATTCCCTTGTTAATTTCCCCCCCATCCCTGAAAGGTCAGGACACCTTGCAATGGCACTGGGACCTATAGAATGACAGAGAGAACATTTTCCCTTTCCAAAAAAGATAGACTGTCCCGCCTTAACCAAGTCCTGTTTTGTTTTAATCTTTGAAAAATCAATTACAGACTCTTCAGGCGGTCTTGATTCCTGCTGGGGAATAACATTGGCGATAGCAGTATATACAAACAATATAGAAAGACTAAATGGGACAATCTTCAAGAAAAACCCCGACCCTTTTTCCATTTCTCATCTCCAGAATTTAAAGCCCCTACCAAATGTTGGGTAGTTTCTTCCTTTTTTTCCCCAAGATGACTTAACCAGAAGATAAATGTAATAAAGGCTAAAAATACAATAGTAGTAATGGATACCATTATGCAGGCTACCCCCAATGAAGGGGAATATGCGTCAGGTGATGTATCCCTGAGGACGCCATATATATGCCAGTGGACTCTAACGGCTGACCTTGCATATCCCATCAATCCCATTAACCAGATGATTGTTATTGCTAACAAGATAAGTACATACTGGGATCTCTCAGGCATATTCCCCCACTTTATTTCTTCTTTTATATGTGCCCCCTTCTGCATAAGAATTGTTAATAATGTAATAAAAAGGAGAACTCCTAATACCGTCAGCACCTGATAGACCGAATATTTTTCAATCCTGACTATGGCGGGGACAAAATAACCCATAACCCCAAGATAGAGTATGTAAAGTATGGCTCCAGCAAAAACAATATACTCAACTCCCTTTCCAAGTTTCAGCCATGAAACTGCCTCTTTCTTGTTTGCCCTCCAGTATAGGAGAAAGCTGATAAAGGTAGTCAGTATGGCTATATTGACTACCGTCATCTTTGCACTCATGACACCAAAAACACCCAGCAGGGGATGATGGGTCCCTCCCATTGCCCTTGCCTCCTCTAAGCTGGCAACCATGCTGTGGGGGGTCATCCATATAGCAAAGCATATAAATATTGAAATTAACATTATAAAGATACTTCTCTTGTATCTTGCACCACCTTCAATCCTGTGCACCAGCCCTAACCAGAAATAGTAATTACTCCCTATAAATAGAACCGCTATAAGAATTGCCTGTATGATAAATAGCCATGCCAGAAAACCCCCCATCAATGTAATCCCCATCTGGGTGCTGTATGCATATATCTCCTTTGTAAGCCAGTATCCAGCAAAAGGGAGTGGGAGCATGCCGAATATCCCTATAAAGTTTCCAATATACCCCATCCAGTCATAATGCGCTTTTTCCTCTTCTGATGAGGCAGCAAGAAATTTTATTGCAGCGTATGCACCCACGATAAATCCGCCAAAGACCACATTAGAAATAAGACGGTGGATATTCAAAGGCTGCCATGTAAAATTGTTAACTGCTGTCCATGTCCTATCCCAGAATCCCAACTCTGCACTTAAAATCGTGGGACTCATCATATAAGATGCCCATGAATTTGAGACCATCATTATTAGAGTGCCAAAGATATTAAGAAAGACCCCAAGGGTAAGATGTAATCTTTTCCTCTGCATCATGGTATCCCATCCATACCAGTATAGGTAAAGGGTTATAGTCTCTCCAAAAAACAAAAGCACATATATACCAAAAGTTACATAAAATACATCGCTTATATGTTTCATAAAGGTAGGATAGAACATTATCAGAGAAAAGATAAGGACAGCACCAAAGGTAGCAGTGGTTGAGAAGGCAGCTAATAGCAACTTTGTAAATTCTTTGGCAAGTTTATCATACTTCTTATCTTTTGTTCTTACACCTATATATTCACAGATAACAGCAAACATTGGAACACCAAGGACAAAGGCTCCGAAATACAGATGGACCTGTGCAACAATCCATATCAGATTTCTGCTGCTGATGAAAGGTATGGTTCTGTAATCTATTTGATGGGCTACTTCTGCAAAACTTTTTGAATGGAGAAATAATAGATATAAAAATGAGAAGAAGACTATCAGGAGGTAATAACGCCACTTTATTGCTTCTAATCTCAATCTCTTAACTAACATTTTATTCTTTCTCTCCTTTTACTGGAGTCTTTTTTGCTTCTGTAATCTCAGGACCCCTTACTATTGGCGCAAATGAACGAATATAAGCTATTATGTCTAAAATCTTCTCCTTTGAAAGGGTATGCTCAAAAGGCGGCATAAAGGTTGAGCGGGCTATTGCAGCACCGCCTTTACTTATAACATCAAAAAGATTTTGGTCGGTTCTCGTAACCATATACTTATCATCGGTGAAATCTCTCGGTTTTGGGTCAAGATTAACTGCATTCGGACCATCACCTTTCCCTTCCTTTCCATGGCAGTAAGAACAATAATAATGAAAAAGCCTTTTGCCTTTCTCAATATCCCATTTGGTATTTGGGATAGTAATTTCATCTTTGGCAAAAAGGTTTAATTCTAAAAAACCTATTAAAAAGAAAGAAATAAAAATCATTATTATTAATTTATTCAACTTAAAATTAAGAATAGGTTGCGAAAACAATTGTCTTTCCTCCTTTTTGTTTATGTATAAATTATAAAACTACCACGGATTTATCACGGATGGACACGGACAAGATAAATCCTTTTACTATTTCATTGTTTTTCTGTGTTTATCCGTGTCCTTCCGTGGTTTTATTATGTTTTTGTTCTATTTAATAATCTCTTTATTTAAGAGATACTAAATATGCTGCTATCGCGGCAGCTGTCTTATCGGGTAGATTAAAATTCGGCATAGCAGTATTTGGATGTAAAGCCTGCGGATTCTTCAACCATGAAAATATCCAGTCAGGATTCAACCTTGAACCAACCCCACTAAGGTTAGGACCTACCCTTCCCTTCACCTCCCCACCCTCAACTGAGTGACATGCCATACATCCATATTTCTTTTTAAAGAGACTCTCACCTTTATTAATATTATCCTCGTTATATTCCTCAGCCATATTTATATGAGATAATTTATCATAGGCTAAAGCCAGCTCAATAAAATCTGTTATTACCCTTATGTCTTCATCCGGCATAAAAAAATTGGGCATCCTCGCAGATAAAAGAGGATTTATCTTATAAGGTGACTTAAGGAATTTTAAGAGCCATTCCTTCCTTACCTTGCTTCCTTCATAGGTTAGGTCAGGACCAATATCTCCTCCAAACCCTTTTATCTTATGACACGATTGACATTTATACTTCTTGATTAATCTACCAAAACTCCCGACAAATACCGGGATCTGAGTCTTCTCATCAATATATTTGACAGGTATGGGTTCATCCACAAACCCTAATAAGACTGATGTTATAGCCATCACATCTTCATCTGTGAATCCATAAAATGGCATTTTAAGAATATCGCTGAAAGACCTCGGCTGTTTCAATTTAGTGAATACCCAATCTTCCTTCGTATGACCGATTTTTCCAATCATCTTGCCAAAATCAAATTTTTCAAACTCTTTACTCCCAATACCATCAAGGTCAGGTCCTATCTTTATCTTTGCATCAATCCCTCTTATATTGTGGCATCCAAAACAGCCATATTCTTGAATCAGCTTCTTACCCCTTTCAGCCAATTCCTCGTTTGTCAGGTCATTATCAGTAATATCTATTTTTATTTCCTGATAGGCAGGAGGTAACTCCCCTTTTTGATTCATAAGATAGTCAGCTATTGCCAGGGACTGGTCTTCTGTAAAATTAAATGTGGGCATCCTTGTATTGGGGTGAATCCCCTGCGTATTCTTCAACCACTCCACAACCCACCCTTTTTTTGCCTTTGTTTTTATATTAATTAAACTGGGGCCCAAACCCTCTACCTTCAAAAAGCCTTCCAATTCAAAACCTTCAATGGTATGGCAATTCATACATTTGGAGGCATCTATCAACTTTCTGCCCTTTTCCACCCTTGCCTCAAGGGTAAGTTTATCATTAATCATCGGCTCGGGAGGGATATTTGAATCGGTTAAACTCATAATAAACGAAGCCACTGCCTTTACATCTTCATCGGAGAGGAAGGCATTGGGCATCTTGGTTTCAGGAAGATAAGATTTTGGGTTCTTTAACCATCGGACAAGCCATTCAACATTTACCTTGCTTCCAACCCTTTCCAAATCAGGACCAATTTTAATTGCTACAGGTTGAAATGCCGATATATTATGGCATCCAAAACACCCGGATTCTTTAATAAGTTTAACACCCCTGGAGAGTAAATAGGCATCTTCTATCTTTTTATCAAAGTGACATTTAATACACGATGCCTGAACATAACTCCCTTTAAGAATCGGTTTCTCCCAATGGATAACATAACCATGCGCATCTTTTTTCTCTGTGGCTCTCCCCTGTCCCTGATGGCATACAGTGCAACCGAACTTTTGAATCTGATGGCTTTCTAACAGCCTCGGGTGGGTCTTATACGGTTGGGGGGCATTGGAAAAACGGGGGTCCAAAACCCCGAGATGACATGTTATACATCTGTCTGCTAAATTTAACTCAGGATTCCATATCTGTTTAATCTTAAAGGGTATATTCTCTATGCTTTTTTTCTGTTCGGGATCAGCTGCCATCTGCAAAAGTCTATTTTTGTATTCTATTTGAAACCCTTTCCACTCGGGTGTAAAATCTTTATAAGCCGTTATCCCAAAAAGAGTAATTATACTAAAGCTGAATACCGAGTATACAATGTTCTGATCCTTTCTCCAGTATAGAATCAGGACACCTATGTTTATTAAAAATAATATATACAAGAGATTAACCATATTTTTTAAGGCCTTTCAAGGGCTATTTCATTGCATTTTCTTAAGTAAATCATTATAGAGCCTATCTCCCGGTGACTCAGTGTCTCACCCCAGTTGGGCATATCTATCCCATGGACAATGGCTGTTGTTCTGCCATAGGTTATTATCTTTCTGAGCTGATTATTACTCACATTTTTTAATGCTCCACCACAAAGTGTTGGGCCTACAGTCTGTCCTGTGTCAGTCCCGAATTGCCTACCAAAGGCATCCCCTTCCCCTTTCTCGCCATGACAGGCAAAACATATCTCATGAAAAACCTTATCCCCTTCTTCAACTGTCCCATCTAAAATCTGGACATCCTTTTCTTTTATCACAGCCTTTTTTTCAGTCCTCTCTGTAGGAAGGACATCCTTTTCCTTTTTTTCAATATCCCTTTCAAGCATAGCTAACCTATCAGATACGATTTCTATCAGAGTTTCCCTTGCCTTTTTTATGTCAGCAGACTTAAGTTGTTCCTTTTCCCTCTTAAGCTCTTCAATTGTCTGTTCTACTATCTCGTTTAAGGCGTTATTTAACCTCCTCTCTTTGAATATAACCTCTGCCCTTTTATCCAACTCGTTTCTCTCAAAACTTTCACGGGATATATAAGTGAATTGATCTATCAATTTATCAAGTCCCTTGTTATCCTTTAACATGTCTTCAATAACAAAGGTTTCCATAATTTTGTTATCTATACTCCCCTTTTCATCGGTTTTATATAGTCGATATTCATTTCCATTAGTTATAATTACCCATTTTACATCCTTCTCATCAGCAAAACCTATTATTTTCTCAATAAATGCCCTGTCATAAAGACTCCTGTCTAACGGAAGGACATCAAGAAAAAGTAAGGGTCTTTTAATCTTCAAGGCATAGTCCACTATCTTTTTTGGCGAGATAGTATATTCTCTATCCACATCTTCGGGATCCATCACCTTCCACCCAAGTTTTTCTAATATTGGCTCTATTAAGAGAATCTTCGTATTTGCCTCGCTTAAATTTTTTCCTTTGTACCTTTTAATAAGCCCTGCACTCTTCTCTATAATAGACTTGGTTTCACTCAGTCTAACAGGTTTATCAGCCCATCCTTCAATTGGATAGATTGAAATGATAAGGGGGATTAAAAATGTATAAATAACTCTTTTCATATATTAAACCACGGTGTAACTATTACATATTTTATTCCAAAGAAAAGCCTCAAAAATATCTTACCTACCACTGCAAGTGTAAGCAACACATGAACCATCACTAATGAATACCTTATAATCCCAAGTTTTTTAAAATAGTTTTTAAATATCAGGACAGGAAGGGTCATTCCAATGACAAAACCAATTAGTGAAATAGTTATACCAACAGGTAAACTCAGACTATGGAGCTTTGCCTGTGAGGCTTTAAACGGATGTCCTGGATATATCCATTCATTCCCCCCTAACGGATAATCAATAATAGGCCAGTATATCTCCCAGCTTGGGCCCCTCAAAAGCTGCCCTGTTATAATTAAAAAGAACCATAAAGATATTCCAAAAGTGAAAAATAAGAATTGAAACTTCCGTCTTGAATAGTTGTAGCATCCCTGAACCTCTGGTACTGTATCAACATAGGGTATGAGTATCAAACCTATGAGAATTTGATTAGGGATAAGGACACCTGCAATCCATGGGTCAAAATATACAAGGAGTTCCTGGAGGCCGATAAAATACCATGGAGCCTTTGCAGGATTGGGAGTTTTTGCCCATTCGGCAGCCTCTTCAAGGGGAGCATTGAACAGCATAGATAACACCCAGATTAATATAGTAATAAATAGGGAGCATAACAATACAATCCATATGAAATATGGCCAGGATGCCATTCTTTCATATCCCGGCTGTGTGGCAATCATTGCATCAGTCTTTGTCTCTGCCATTTAACCTCCCATATTGAACTGCTTAAACTGCTTAAACCGTTTAAACCGTTCAAACAGTTCAAATTTACATCGGTCCTGAAAAACCATCTTTTCTTATTCTCCAGAAATGAAATATCATAAGAGCGGTTGCAATCAGTGGCAAACCGACACAGTGCCATACATACGCCCTTACAAGTGCATTCGGGCCAATCCTTGTACCTCCTATAAGGGCGAAACGAATATCATTATCAATCTGTATACCGAGATACTTGGAAAACGGACCCTCATAGCCGAGTAATGGTGTTGATGAAGCCATGTTCGTTCCCACGGTAACTGCCCAAAAGCCAAGCTGGTCCCATGGGAGAAGATAACCTGTAAAACTCAGAAGTAGTGTTAGCAGAAGAAGTAAAACCCCAACCGTCCAGTTAAACTGTCTCGGAGGCTTGTATGAACCTGTGTAAAAGACCCTTATCATATGAAGTATAACGGTAAATACCATCCCATGTGCTCCCCAACGATGCATATTCCTCAATACTACACCATAAGGAACCATGTATCTTAAATCCTTCATATCATTGTATGCCCTATGCTCTTCAGGGACATAGTAGAACATCAGGAGGATACCTGTTACGGTAAGAAGTAAGAATAGAAAGAATGTTATTCCACCCATACACCATCCATATTTTATCTTCATCCCATGCACTCCAACCTTTGTGGGGAATATATGCATGTAAAAGCTACTTCTCATTACTGCCATCCTCTTGGGCATTGTATCAGGATACCCTACCCTGAAGATGGATTTCCAGACGACTGTGCTTTTTATATATTCAAATATCTTTTTTAAAAAAGGCGGGACAAAAGAAACTTCATTGTCATTTAAATTCGTTGCCATTATTCACCCCCTCCTCATTATGCTTTTAGTTGTAAAAAATACGGCGGCTTCCAGATAATCTCTTTTTCATCCTGTGTCCAGAAAACACCGAGGGTCTTCTTCTGTGCCTGTAGGTTTGCCCTTCTTATACCAAGGAGTCCTGTGGTAACAATCATTGAGCCGTCAGGTGCAAGTTCTATCTTTCCCCTGTAAAGAGGCTCAGGTGCTGGTCCAGCTACCACCTCCCCATCTGGATTAAAATTGCTGCCGTGACATGGGCACTTAAAACGCACCTCAGCAGGAAACCAATTTGGTGTACAGCCAAGGTGAGTACAAACAGCAACCACCGCATAAATCCCTTCCTTGTTTCTTGCAATCCACACTCTCTGGTTTTTCTTCCATCTCTCATCCACCACTATCACTTCATTACCTGTTGGGGCAGTATATTCTTCGGGCTTTCCTGCATTAAATGTGCTGGCTGGCTCATAAAGGACCTTGGGATAAAAATATCTTGCACCAGCAGCACTTGAACTTCCGAGAAAGGCACAGAGACCTGTCCAACCTGCTATATTAAAAAATTTTCTGCGGGAAACCCTCTTTTCAAACTCATTTTCCTTATCCATTTCCCCTCTCCTCTTTTAATAAGAAATTATAAATCAAATTTGGGAAAACAAATTTAACATATAATTAAAAATATTGTCAATATTTTTTTAATCTATTTTTAATGTTTTGTTTAGACAAAATGTTATGCCCTGATTATTTTGTGTTTGAGTTTTTATCTTGACACTATTAATATATTACCTTATCTTAAAAATACGAAAAACAAAAACCAAATGAAACCACAGAGGGACACGGATAAACACACAGAAACAACGAAATAATAAAAGGATTTGTCTTGTCCGTGTTTATCCGTGATAAATCCGTGGTAGTTTTTATAATTTCCTATGCATGAACAAAACTATAATTTTAAAGAGATAGAATCTAAATGGCAAAAGAGATGGGAAGAAGATAAGATTTTTAAGGTTGACGAAGACCCATCAAAAAAGAAATATTACCTCCTTGAGATGTTTCCATATCCATCTGGAAAGATTCACATGGGGCATGTTAGGAATTATACGATTGGCGATGTCCTTGCAAGATTTAAAAAGATGCAGGGATATAATGTCCTCCATCCTATGGGATGGGATGCATTCGGGCTACCGGCAGAAAATGCAGCCATAAAACATGGAGTTCACCCTGTCAGATGGACAATAGACAATATCAGCTACATGAGAAAACAGTTGAAGATGCTGGGCTTGAGTTATGACTGGGAAAGAGAGATAGCTACATGCCATCCGAAATATTATAAGTGGAGCCAGTGGCTCTTCTTAAAAATGTTTGAGAAAGGACTTGCATACAGAAAAAAGGGATTCGTAAACTGGTGCAACTCATGCCAAACTGTCCTTGCAAATGAACAGGTAGAGGATGGACTCTGCTGGAGATGTGAATCTGTTGTTATACAAAAGGAGCTTGAAGGATGGTTTTTAAAAATCACAGATTATGCAGAAGAACTTCTAAAAGGTTGTAAAAAACTGGCATCAGGCTGGAATGAAAGAGTTTTAATCATGCAGAAAAACTGGATAGGGAAGAGCTATGGTGCAGAGGTAGATTTCCCTGTTGAAAACTCAGACAAAATTATAAAAATTTTTACTACAAGACAGGATACCCTCTTTGGTGCCACATTTATGTGTATGTCACCAGAGCATCCATTGGCATCCGAATTGGGGAGGGGAACCAAACAAGAGAATGCCGTAAAAAAGTTTGCAGAGGAAATTGCCCGTGAAGATAAAAAAATGAGGAGTGCAGAAGAAACCGAAAAAAAGGGGGTATTCACAGGAAGATATGCAATAAACCCAATGAACAAAGAAAGAATACCTATTTATCTCGCAAATTTTGTCCTGATAGATTATGGAACCGGTGCTATTATGTCTGTCCCTGCCCATGACCGGAGAGACTTTGAATTTGCAAAGAAATATAATTTACCGATAAGAATTGTGATAATACCAGAACAAACTTTGAATTCCAAACTCCGAACTCCAAACTCCGAACTATTAAAGGAGGCATTTGCTGGTGAAGGGTATCTGGTAAACTCAGGTCAATTTAATGGACTAAACAGCAAAGATGCTCTGGACAAGATAGGCGATTATCTAAAGAATAATAAAATCGGGAAGAAAACGGTAAATTACCGTTTGAGAGATTGGGGGATTTCAAGACAGAGATACTGGGGAACCCCTATTCCTGTTATATATTGCGATACCTGTGGAGTTGTCCCTGTCCCTTATGAAAACCTTCCTGTGATTCTGCCTACAGATATTGATTTCCCCCCTGATGGGAAATCTCCATTAGTGAATAATGAAAAGTTTATAAGAGAGAAATGCCCAAAGTGTAAAAGTGATGCGAGACGGGAAACTGATACAATGGATACCTTTATATGCTCTTCGTGGTATTTCCTCAGATATACATCTCCAAGATATGATGACTACCCCGTAAAAAACGAGGCAGTGAAATACTGGATGCCAGTTGACCAGTATATTGGAGGTATAGAGCATGCAGTCCTTCATCTCCTCTATGCCCGATTCTTTGCAAAATTTATGAATGATATTGGATTAGCAAGCACTGATGAACCATTCACAAACCTCCTCACACAGGGGATGGTTGTAAAAGATGGTGCAAAGATGTCAAAATCAAAGGGAAATGTGGTTGACCCTGATGATATTATTGATAAATATGGTGCAGATACCGCCCGTTTATTTATATTATTCACCTCTCCACCTGAAAAAGATTTAGACTGGAGTGACCAGGGTGTTGAAGGTGCATACAGGTTTTTAAACAGGGTATGGAGACTGGTAACTGAATGCAGAATGCGGAATGCAGAATGCGGAATAAAGGACAATTCCGAATCCCGAATTCAGAATTCCGAATTAAGGAGGGTTACCCATCTTACAATCAAAAAGGTTACTGAGGATATTGAAAAGAGGTTTCATTTTAATACTGCAATAAGTGCAATAATGGAATTTGTAAATGCCCTCTACTACCAGTCAACAGTCAACAGTCAACAGTCAGCAGTCAGCCCTGAACTTGATTCAGGGCAAAATTCAGAATTCAGGAAGGCTGTCAATACACTTATAATACTCCTCTCACCTTTTGTCCCCCATGCAGCAGAGGAAATGTGGGAGATGATGGGAAATAAAGGGAGTGTAATGAAAGAGTCCTGGCCGTCTTATAATCCAGAATTTATCAAATCAGAGGAGATAACTATCATAGTTCAAATAAATGGGAAGGTAAGGAGCAGGCTTACTGTAAATACAGATATTTCCGATGATGATTTGAAGAATACCGTCCTTTCTGATATAAAAGTTAAAGAGTGGACTGACCATAAAGAGATTAAAAAGTTTGTAATAGTGCCAAAGAAATTGGTGAGTGTAGTGGTATGAAAAATACAGTAAGCAGTAGGCAGTATACAGTATGCAGCAGGAAATGTATAGTTGACAGTAGGCAGTTTTTTTATTGCTTACTGCTTATTGCTTACTGCTTACTATTATCTTCCTGCGGCTACAGTTTAGTTGGCAAAACTTCATCACTACCACAAAATATAAATAGCATCTCCATACCAATCTTCCTGAATAAATCAGGAGAACCGAATATTGAATTTGAGATAACCAACCGCATAAGAGAGGGATTTATAGAAGACGGAAGATTAAAAATGATGGGTGATAGAGATTCAGACCTCATTCTGAATGGAGAGATAATAAAATATTCACTTAAACCTGTTGCCTTTGACTCAAAGGACAATGCAACTGAATACTGGGTAGAGATAGGAGTAATGATAAAACTGGAGGAGAGGGAAAAAGATAATGTTATTCTCCAACAGGAGATTTACACAAAGTGGGATTATAAGGTATCACAGAGTGTAACAGAAGCAGATATAAATAGACTTGAGGCAATAAGACAGGCAGGAAAGAAATTAGCACAAGAAATTGTAAGTATTGTAGTTGAAGGATTTTAGAATAGAGTAAGAAGTAGGCAGTAAAAAGCATAAAGAGTAAGGTCTGCCTACTGCTTACTATTTTTATGACTTCAATTGAATCACAAGCACCCACACGAATAGACCTATGCGGCGGGACAATAGATATATGGCCATTATATCTATTCCATGAATCAGCCACCACCATAAACCTCGCCATAAATCTCTATGCAAAGACAAAAATTGAGCTAAGAAATGACAGCAGGATAATAATAGAATCAATAGACCTTAAAAAAAGAATATCATTTGATTCAATAAAGGATATAAGGCATAACCACTCCCTTTCCCTTATAACAAGAGCGATAAACTTTTTTAAACCCAAATCAGGGCTATATCTTGAGACAGACTGTGAATCGCCCTCAGGGGCAGGGCTTGCTGGCTCTTCAGCCCTAAACATATCCCTCTGTTTTGCATTAAATAAACTTACAAATAGTAAATATTCAAGAAAAGAGATTATAACCATTTCAAAAAATATAGAGGCACAAGTTATAAACATACCGACAGGCGAGCAGGATTATTATCCTGCAATGTTTGGAGGACTTCATTTTATTAAGCTCTCAATTGAGGGTGTAAAATATGAACGGGTGAATATAGATTATAAAGAATTGGAAAAACGAATTACACTTTGTTATTCAGGCTCTTCAAGAAATTCAGGCATAAATAACTGGGAGATATTTAAGAGGCGCATTGACGGCAGCAAAAAAATATTAAAAAATTTAGAATCAATAAGAAAGACGGCAAACAAAATGAAACCTGCTGTTATTAATTCAGATTTTAAGATGCTCGGAAGATTAATTGGAGAGGAGTGGAGAAACAGAAAAAATTTATGGAAAGGCGTATCCACACCTCAAATAGAAAGATTGATAGCAATAGCGGAGGAGAATGGTGCAATATCTGCAAAGGCCTGCGGGGCAGGAGGAGGCGGGTGTGTAATATTCTTCTCAGAACCGTATAGGCAGGAGGATATAAAGAATGCCTTAAAAAAAACAGGGACAAGAGTTTTAAATTACCGGATAGATACTAGTGGTGTAAAAATAAAATAATTTCAGCTTTTAGAAGATTGTTAAATTTTTACAAAAACTCAAAAATCTTGACAAGATACTACTCAATAATTTATATTGAAAAACCTTTTTGGATTTAAAGAGTTGCATATAAAAAGTGAGAAGAAAGAATCTTCTTCTCCTTCTGAAACATCTTTGGAAAGGCATGTAATGAGCGAAGCAAATCTATTTGATATAGTTATTTTAGGAGCAGGACCAGCCGGATATATTGCGGCAATAAGGGCTGCACAACTTAAAAAAAAAGTCTGCATAATTGAAAAGAATAAAATTGGAGGGACTTGTCTGAACAGGGGATGCATACCAACGAAGGCAATAATAGCATCTGCAAATTTATTTAATTCTATTAAAAGGGCTTCTGATTTTGGAATAGATGCTGAAAATATAAATATAAATTTTAGTGCAATACAGGAGAGAAAGAAGAAAATCGTTGACGGCGGAATAAATGGAATAAAATCGCTGCTTAAAAATTATAATATTAAACTTGAATACGGGACTGCTGAACTTAAAGAACCTTTCCTGATTGAAAATCATAAAGAAAATGGATATACTGAAAAAATAAAAGGTAATAATATCATTATCTCCGTTGGCTCATGCCCTGCTGATATTAAGGGAATTCATGTTGATAATGAGTATATCTTTGACAGTGATTCAATTTTAGATATTAAAAATCTGCCCGATTCATTGACAATTATTGGCGGAGGCGCTGTCGGCTGTGAGTTTGCACATATCTTTAGCAGTTTTGATGTAAAGGTTAGCATAGTAGAACAGTTGTCTCATCTGATGCCGACAGAGGATGAGGATATCTCATCAACACTTGAGAGGGAATTTAAAAAGAAGGGCATTAAGGTATATACAAACAAAAAAGTTGATACAATTTTAAAGGATGATGCTAATGTAAAAGTTACTCTGTCTGATGGCAATGAATTAAAATCTGATAAACTCCTGATAGCCACAGGAAGGAGATTTAATACCTCAGGGCTTGGAATTGAAAAAACAGAAATAAAAATAGGAAAAAGAGGCAATATTCTGGTTAATGACAGAATGGAATCTTCTGTATCTGGAATTTATGCGGCAGGCGATGTAACAGGCAATGCAATGCTTGCCTATGTAGCATCAAGGGAAGGAATTGTTGCGGCAGAAAACGCAGCAGGCGGTAAAGAAAAAATGGATTATTCCCTAATCCCTTCTACTGTATTTACAGAGCCTAACATAGGTTGTGCAGGTTTAAAAGAGAGAGAGGCAAAAGAAAAAGGTATAAAAATAAATGTAGGCTCTTTTCAATTTAGAAGCCTCGGAAGAGCACATGCAAGCGGTGAGATTTCAGGGATGGTAAAATTCATAAGTGACGCCAATACAGATAAAATCTTAGGTGTCCATATTATAGGGGCTCATGCGTCTGAGATAATACATGAGGCAGTAATTGCAATAAAAATGGGAATGAAATCAAGAGAACTGGAAGATACAATGCACTCCCACCCTGTCTATTCAGAGGTATTGATGGAGGGAGCAGCAGATGTTAATAAAAGGGCAATACACAAAATATAGGACTTATGAATTATGAGTTATGTTTTTAAATCTTAAATTACAAATCATAAATCTATTTGGGGGTTTTAAATGAACAAGATACTTGAGAAAAAGGTTTGGTGGAAGGATACACCGGCAATAAAGGAATTTGTTGTTGAAGCACCATGGATTGCCGAAAAGCATAAAGCAGGACAGTTTGTAATACTAAGAGTATCGGAAAACGGAGAAAGAATTCCATTAACTATTTCTAATAAAAATCTTGAGAAAGGGACTATTAATATACTGTTTCAGGAGGTTGGCAAGACCACAATGACACTCGGCAAATTGAATGTCGGAGATAACATATTTGACCTCGCAGGACCTCTTGGAAAACCAACCCATATAGAAAAATTTGGAACAGTAGTATGTATAGGTGGAGGCATCGGTATCGCACCTGTTCATCCTATAGCACAAGCATTAAAGGATGCCGGCAATTTAGTAATATCAATCCTCGGTGCAAGGACAAAGGAGATTCTTATATACGAAGACCTTATGAAGAAATGCAGTGATGAGGTCAGAATAACAACAGATGACGGCTCTTATGGAAGACATGGATTTGTAACAGATGAATTAAAGTCAATGATTGAATCGGGGATGAAGATTGACCTTGTCGTAACTATAGGGCCTGCAATAATGATGAAGATGGTCTGCAAAGTGACAGAGCCTTATAAAATACTTACATTTGCCAGTCTCAACACCATTATGGTAGACGGGACAGGGATGTGCGGGGCTTGCCGTGTTACAGTCGGCGGCAAAACAAAATTTGTATGTGTTGATGGTCCGGAATTTGACGGACATCAGGTCAATTTTGACGAGATGATGGCAAGGTTAAGACAGTATGTGGATGAGGAAAAGGTAGCAAAGGAATTGTGTCAGCAGGGCACATGCCGTGCCGCATGAATTGGAGGTAAGAAATGACTGAAGAAGAAAAAGAGGTGCCAAAAAAGAAGAAACCTAAAATCCCAAGGCAGCCAATGCCTGAGCAGGATCCTCATGAAAGGGCAAAGAACTTCAAAGAAGTTACATACGGCTTCACAGCCGAATTTGCACTAAATGAATCAATCAGATGCATCCAGTGTAAAAAACCTGTATGCATTGATGGCTGTCCTGTCAACATAAATATCCCTGAGTTTATAAAAAAGGTTTCAGAAGGCGATATGCTTGGCGCAGCAAAGGTCATAAAGAAATCTAACCTCCTTCCTGCCATCTGCGGCAGGGTCTGCCCTCAGGAAGACCAGTGTGAGATGGTATGCGTTGTAGGGAAAAAAGATAAACCTGTATCCATTGGAAGACTTGAGAGATATGTAGCAGATTATGAGGCAGCACACGGCACATTTGAAATGCCAGAGATAGCACCAAAGACAGGAAAAAAGGTGGCAATCATAGGTTCAGGACCCTCAGGGCTTGCATGTGCAGGAGACCTGATACAGATGGGACATGAGGTAACAATTTTTGAGGCGCTTCACAAGGCAGGAGGCGTTCTCGTCTATGGCATACCTGAATTCAGACTCCCAAAATCAATTGTTGAAAGGGAATTGGACTACCTTCAAAAGATAGGGGTTGAGTTTAAGGTAAACCATGTAATAGGCAGAATAAGGACTGTTGATGACCTAATTCAAAAGGATGGATATGATGCAGTCTTTCTCGCAAATGGTGCCGGACTCCCACAGTTTATGAATATATCAGGTGAGAACCTTAACGGTGTATATTCTTCTAATGAATTTCTTACAAGGTCAAATCTGATGAAGGCATATAATTTCCCTGAATACGATACACCAATCAAAAAATACAAGAATGTAGCCGTTATAGGCGGTGGCAATACGGCAATGGATTCTGTCAGGACAGCACTCAGACTTGGTGCTGAGAACGCCTATATAATTTACAGAAGGTCAAGGGATGAGATGCCTGCGAGAAAAGAAGAGATAGAGCATGCAGAGCATGAAGGGGTTCAATTCATAATGCTGACTGCCCCCCTCCGTGTCATAGGCAATGAAAAAGGTTGGGTAACAGGGCTTGAGTGTATAAAGATGGAGCTCGGAGAGCCTGATGATTCAGGACGGAGAAGACCAGTGCCTGTTAAAGGGTCTGAATTTATTATAAATCTTGATGCCGTAATTGTAGCGATAGGAACAAACGCAAACCCACTTGTAGCACAGACAACACCAGGACTTGAGCTCAATAAATGGGGTTATATCGTAGTGGATAGCGAAAAGACTTGCATGACGAGTAAGAAAGGTGTATTTGCAGGCGGTGATATTGTTACAGGCGGTGCAACTGTCATCCTTGCCATGGGTGCAGGCAGGAATGCTTCCAAATCTATAAGCGAATATCTGAAAAACCTCTAATTTTAATTAAAATGCTAATGCCTTAAAATTTTTTCTTTCATTTTATGCAGTCATAGCAGAGACCATAAAGCTCCAATTTATGTGCATATACCTTAAATCTGTTCTTCTTTGCTATTTCATTCTGAAGTTTTTCAATATCGTCATTTTTAAATTCAACAATCTTCCCGCACCCCCTGCATATAATATGGTCATGGTGGATATGCTCATGGCTATGCTCATATCTTGTCTGCCCGTCACCAAACTGCCTCTCCTGAGCAAGACCGCACCCCATGAGAAGTTTTAATGTCCTATAAACGGTTGCAATACCTATAGTAGGATTTTTTTGTGAAATCTTTTTATACAGCTCTTCTGTGCTTATATGCCATTCTTCTTTTAAAAATGTATCAAGTATTATCTTTCTTTGTGAGGTAAATTTAAGATTCTTTTTTGAGATATACTCTTCAAAAACCTCTTTTTCATTTTTCATAAAATAGCCTTAAAGCTTTCAGCTTTAATCTTTAAGCTTATTTTTTATTTCATTCATTTCGTCTCTCATCTTTTCCAACGAAATCCTCTGCCCTAATAAGAGAAAAAATATAAGTGTAAAAGCAAGGAGAGATAATAGGAGAGCAATTAACATGGTAGACTCCAATCCAGAACCCGGGGATTCCATACTCAATACCTTTGGCTTTGGATGTATTGTCCTCCACCAGAGAACGGAGAAATGGACAATCGGTACATCAAGAAATCCCACTATCCCAAGGACCGCTGCAAATCTTGCCCTCTGGGACCCCTCAGGGGCATGAAACCTGAGCATCAGATACGCCACATAGATAAGCCATAATACCAGTGTCAGGGTGAGCCTTGCATCCCACGTCCACCATACTCCCCATATTGGTTTAGCCCATATAGGTCCTGTTATAAGGACAAGTGAGCAAAAGATGACGCCAACTTCAGCAGCGGAATGAGCGATAATATCCCATTCCCTCTCTTTTTTCCATAGATAAAGAATACTTGCAACAAATACAATAAAAAAGGCAAAGAAAGCTATCCATGCAGATGGAATATGAAAATACATAATCTTCTGCACAATCCCTTCCTGCCTCTCAATAGGGGTAATGAAAAATGTAAAAATCAATGAAAAAGTTACAACTATGAATGTAAGCCATTTAAAAATCATAATATTGAAAAGGGGCGAGGATTCAAGGGTTCGAGGGTTCAAGTAAATAAAAATAAATCACTTGATCCCTTGACTCCTTGACCCCTATATTTTCAGTTGCTCCTTAATTGCCTTTAATTCCCTGTCAAGTTCCTTATTTCTCTTTGATAGGCTATAAACATATCCAAAAATTGCAGCCCAGATTATTACATTTACCGCCAATAGATAAACAAAGTTTTTCATTATACCTCCACTCATTCCTCAATAATATATTCAAAAGACAAAAATGAGACAACTAAATAAATAATATCAAAGACAATAATTAATTTCAGCCATGACACTATCTCACCAAAAGGACTCCCTGACAAAATTAAGCCTGTTGATTTTACCGCTGCAATTATAATCGGCACTACAATCGGAAAAAGCAGTATTGGAAGCATTACCTCCCTTGCCTTGATATTCACAGACATGGCAGAAAATAGTGTCCCTACTGTTACAAAACCAAGTGTCCCTAAAAATATTACAATAATCAGGCTAAAAATTTTATCATATATACTGATGTTAAACAATACTACAAAAACAGGGACTGTAATAGCTTCCATCACAAGCATAAATACCAGATTTCCAAGCATCTTGCCAAAATAAATAACACTCCTGTCCACTGGCGTAAGCATCAGCCCCTGAATACAGTCATTCTCCTTTTCAAACAAAAAAGAACGGTTAAGACCAAGTATGCCTGAGAATGTAAAGGCAATCCATAAAACCCCCTGGGCAATATCAAGTGGATTTACCTCCAAGAGGTCAATAGAAAAATTGAATATAACTAAGACTAAAAGTGAAAAGATGAACATGGAGGAGAATATCTCCTTTGTCCGCAGTTCTCCCCTTATATCCTTCCACATAATAGCCCATATCTTACTAAAGTAGTCCATAAGCATTAGGGTTCAAGTGGTTTAAATTTTCTTTTCACTCGACCCCTTGAATCCTTGATTCCTTCTTAGTAGTGTTCTTTCCCTACTGTATTAAAATACTTTGACTCAAACTTATCCCTGTCAACATTTTCAATTTTTTCAAAATAAGCTATTCTTCCCATAACCTGAATTGCAACATGGGTGCATACCTCCAATCCTCTTTCAATGTTATGGGTAATCATTATTATAGTCCTGTCCCCCTTCTTTAAATTTTTCAGAATATCCCTCAATTTCATGGCTGCGTGCTGGTCAAGTCCGGTGTAAGGCTCATCAAGATATATAATAGAAGGGTCGGGCATGAGGACACGGGCAATAGAGAGCCTCTGCATCATACCCCTTGAGAATGTCCTCACTGGGTCATGCATTCTCGCAGTAAGCCCTACCTCATCTATGACTTCGGCTATCCTATTTTTCAAATCAGGGATATTATACATCTTCCCGTAAAATTCAAGATTCTCATAAGAGGTGAGGTTGTTATAAAGAAAGGAATTATGAGAAACAACACCGATATTTTTTCTTATCTCTCCATCTTCATCATGAAGCAGTATTCCATTTATCTTTACTGTGCCAGAGGTAGGTTTGATAAGATGTGACAATATCTTTAACAGTGTAGTCTTCCCAGCACCATTAGGCCCAAAAATAGCGAGAAAACTCCCCTTCTCAAGCTTAAGATTTATATCCCTAAGCGCTGATATATTTCCATACGACTTTGATATCTTTTCACAATCTATCACATAGTCCATTTTTTAATCGTTACAGAGAATTTTCTCTTTAAAAAAGTGTGCCTTAATAAATTTAAAATTATACTATCATATTTCTCTGTTTTTCACTACATCCACTACAGACCTGTCCCCGAAACAAATTCACAGCTAAATTTCACAGCTAAATTTTACATTGACAGCCATTTTTCTTGAGTCTATAATTCACACCATGAAAAACAATTTCCTATCTGTCTGTGCAGACAGGTCTAAAAGAAAATCTCTCATAATTTTTTGTAGTATTGCGATTTTCTCAATATTCACAAATCAGTATATCATGGCACAAGATGATGAAAGGATAAAGAGAGGCAAAGAAGCATACAAAAAATATTGCAGTGTCTGTCATGGAAAGACAGGCTCAGGTGATGGACCTGGCAGTGAAATCAGCGGGGTTCCCCCCGCGATCTTACAGATAAAGCCTATATGTCCCTTTTATCAGATGATGATATATCTAAGATAATCCTTTATGGAGAAGAGGCATTCCCCTATCTCCAGATGCCTGGTCGTGGCAGCGAAATAGAAGAATCCATAAGCTGGGATATTGTTTATTACTTAAGGACAATAACAGTGGATAAGGGACCTATAAAAACGCCATCTCCTCAAGAAAGGGCAGAGAGATTTAAAGAGCCACTGGAAAAGAGGAAAGATATATTACATTCGCTATTGCTCACCCTGTCATGGCATATCGGGAGATGGAAAGGGATTTGCCGCAAGAGGGTTAGTGAGTAAACCCGCAGCTTTGAATGACCCAGTTTTAATGTCTAAACTTACAGAGCAGGACATTTTTGCTCATGCTAAAGGATTGAAGAAAAAAGAAGACAGAAAAATGCCAATATTTGGAAGGGCAATTACCAATGATATGGTAAATGCTATTGCTACCTATGTAAAGACTCTATCACCTACTCCCGACAGCCCATAATCTCATAATGTGATGGATTAAGACTGCTCACTTCTATCTTTTTAAACCCTGTCTTATGAAAGAGTTCTTCTGTCTTTTCCCTTGGCAGTCTTTCCTCAAACGGTGGCCCCTTCTCCTCTACCCTCTTTTCCCAATCAATAGCAATAAGCTTTCCAGAGAGTTTTAGAACCCTCTTTACCTCTTTTAAAAATTCTATAGGTTTATATACCTCATGCAAAACAAAAACCATTATGGCAATATCAACTATAGCACTATCAACAGACATTTTACTTTCCCCTGACTTTAATATAATAACATTCTTTGCTGGTTTCCTTTTTTTAAGTTCATCCAACATCTCCTGCTGTGTATCAACAGCATAAACCTTCCCATTCTTACTAACTATCTCAGATGCAGGAAATACAAAAAAACCAGGACCACAACCAATATCAGCAAAGACCATTCCCTCCTTCAACCCTTTTTCTTTTAAATACTTCATAGGGTCAATCTCTTTCTTTCTGTCTTCACTCAAAAGCATCTCAATCTTCTTTGGGTCAAACTTGTGCATATTTTTCACACAAAAATCTCCACTCCTTATCTCTCTTCCCTTGATGGGAGAGGAATTTAAAGGAGAAGAGGTTACAGAACCTTAAATTTAATCAAAGAGAGGAGGATTATACCCGTGAGCAGAAGATTATCAGAGAAGACAGAAAAAATCATCAAAAAAATGATGGTATCTACTGCTTGTTCCATAACCTTTACTTTACAAAACTTGAAAAATGCCTTAATTTGTACTTTAGACAATCAAAAATGTTTGACTTACCAACTCT
>Ga0209002_10000292_pt1 | contig 38494 bp, 39 predicted proteins | sample Rifsed16ft2_FD_184010 | JGI IMG/M metagenome (GOLD analysis project Ga0209002, IMG submission 184010) | Soil microbial communities from Rifle, Colorado, USA - sediment 16ft 2 (version 2) | ecosystem: Environmental > Terrestrial > Deep subsurface > Rock core/Sediment | place: Rifle, Colorado...
CCTCCCTCGTTGCAAGCGTAATCCAGAGATTTGCCAACTGCCCATATGCAAAGAGCTTCAGCAAATCCCTCTGGGGATCTTTCTCAGTAGACATAATTCCACCTCCACAATAATTGAAGTTAGTTATCACACGCAGACTTACCTTATAAAAGGAATAGACAGCATGATTGATTTGTCTTGATTTCTCGCTCTTCCAGAAAGAGCGGCAGCTGTGAACGTGGCGGGGGGCTCCCCACCTAGGTGAAGTGTCAGAACTTGGAGTTGCAGCGCTTGACTAGTGCGTCTATTAGCGTGAGGTTGAGGCCCACCCTGTTCTTGGTGGGGCCCACATGAGTGGGACCCACGCTTTGACATCAAATGTCTCTATTGCTCCTCTTTCATTCTCGGGAACTCTCGATGACTTCGTAGATCTGAAGTAAGCCTCGACTCGCTCCTCCCCCTGTCTGCCCATCTCACCAGTATCATCCAAGAAGAAGAGCAGACCAGTCGTTGGAGCTGGGACGTGGCTGCCTGTGACCATTACCGCGGCCTTGTGCCGCAACTTCTTCAAAGCAACAAGTGTAGCGGGCGTTGTGGCCACTCCACAATTGAGTACATTGATGCCGCCATCGGACAGACCGGAGATCACGGCATTCTGTATCAGTTCTGATTGAGGTCTGACATCTCTGGCAACCAGGACGGTTCCGTTGTTTTCCAAGAACACCGCAAATGACAGACTCACTTTCTTGGCGAATTCGGAGGTCAGAAATTCGTCTAGTCGACCTCGAATTCCTGAAGTACCGAACAGTGTTACCGGGACGCTTTTCCCGGCCTTGTTGGTCACCGCTCGCAGCCCATCTCTGTAACTAGCGTTTCGCCTTTCTTCTCTTCCTGCGACTAGTCTTTGGTGGCTTTTTGCGTTTGGAGTAGCCTAGTCGGATTTTGTACTTGCCTATTTTGAGGCCCCATGAACGACCTTTCTTTCTCGGCAAGAATGAACCTCGACCTTGCAGTATCGGTGGTCTGTACCCTTATTATTTGTGGGTTGCCATCCATGCTTGAGAAGCTTGGGAAGCCTCGCTGTCGAGAACGCTCGAATCATTCTCAAAGGACGTGTTCTTCGAACAAGCATCTTGATTGAAGAAGGCAAGATCAAGTCCCTGACTCGACAAAAGCACCCCCAAGTCGATGATCGCATAGACGCCCGGGGCAAGTTCGTTCTTCCTGGGTTGGTGGACGGTCACGCTCACCTCCATGATCCGGCGTTCACGAATCGAGAAGATTTCACTAGTGGTACCAGTGCGGCAGCGGCAGGCGGTATCACGACTGTAATCGAGATGGTACTGTCAACACCAGTTGACACTCCAGAGCGAGTGAGAGCCAAGATCACAGAGGGGGAACGGAGTTCCGTCGTCGATTTTTCCTTGCATGCAGGCATGATGAACCTGAACAATCTTTCCAACATAACCGAAATTTCGAACCTTGGTGTTCGCTCCTTCAAGACCTTCACCTGCAAGCCGTACTATGTCGACGACCACACATTGATGTCCCTCATGCGCGAAACTGCAATGCAACGTTCGATTCTGAACGTGCACGCGGAAGATGAACAAACAGCCAACGAGAATCTTCAGAAACTGACTGCCGACGGCAGAAAGGATCCGCTGGCGCATGCAGAATGGAAGCCCAACATAGCTGAAGAACGCGCGGTTCGAAAAGTCGTGGATTATGCTGGTGGAATAGGAGCACGCCTGCATATCTCTCACATGTCGACAGCTGAGGGCGTTGCAATAGTGAAAGCCGTAAAGAAAAAACGGGTCAAAGTCACAGCTGAAACCTGTCCGCACTACTTGACCTTCACAAGGAAGGACATGAAGAGACAGGGCCCCTATCTGAAGATGAACCCATCATTAAAGGGTCCAAGGGATGTGCAGGCTCTCTGGAGTGGATTGCGGAATGGGACGGTGGATATGGTTACGTCTGAGCATGCGCCTGGGACCCGAGAAGAAAAGGAAGTGGGGTGGACGAATATTTGGTCTGCTTGGGGCGGTGTCCCGGCAATCGAAACCATGCTCCCAGTCTTGCTGAGCGAAGGAGTAAACAAAGGCCGTCTAAGCCTCGCCGGGCTTCAGCGAGTCTGCTGTGAGAATCCAGCGCGGATCTTTGGGTTCTATCCGAGAAAGGGTATTATTGCGAAAGGGGCGGACGCTGACTTGGTCATGGTTGATCTTAAGATGAAACGGAAGGTACGTGCTGACCAACTCCACTACAAGGTCGGTTGGACGCCCTACGAAGGATGGACAATGAAGGGATGGCCCGTTTTGACAATACGCAGGGGAGAAGTAATCTACAAAGACGACCAACTGCTACATAAGTTGGGCTCAGCGAAGTTCTTGCCAATGCATCTCTAGGGAGGCTGAGCGTCAGATGTTCTCTTTGATAGTTTTAGCAGCGGGAAAATCAACTCGCATGCGAGGCAAGAACAAACTCCTAACTAGAATCGAGGGTAAACCAATGATTAGAAGAGTCGTCGAAAACGCTCTGAATTCGAAGGTTGACGAAGTAATAGTTGTTCTTGGTTGGGAAGCAGAACGAATTCGCGGTGAACTCCAAGATTTGCCTTGCCGTTTCGTGGTCAATAGAGACTACGAGAAAGGTCAGAGCAGCTCAGTAAAAGCCGGGCTCAAAGAAGTTGGAGCAACCACTCAAGCAGTGCTTGTGCTGCCAGGCGATGTGGCGTTGATAGACCCTCGTTCAATCAACATGGTACTAGAAACCTACAACCATGAAAGGCAACCAATTGTAGTGGCAGCTCACAATGGCAGACTTGGCCACCCTATACTGTTGGGAAGGGAGTTGTTCGGAGAGATTGAACAGATTGACGAAGCATCCTTCGGCCTGAAGTCAGTGGTCAAGAAGCATGAACAGGCCATGCGACTGGTTGAGACAGATTCTGAGAATGCCATAAGAGATGTGGATACTCCGGAAGACTTGAAGCAGTTAAAACAGGTTGAGTGAAATTTCGGCTAGTAGCAGGTCTTTTTCGTGACCCACCATGTCCTCTCCTGCTGACCAGCAAGAATTTTGGCTGCCCAACCTCTTCTCGGAATAGGCAAGCGCAATTTTTCGAGCTTTCGTTCGCTGGTGCGCGGCTCGAGCAAGTCGCGGGACGTTAAGTACCGCATTGAAGGTTCGCCCGGACCCATAAGCCACGAAATGACTGGATCCTGAATGGTCGAGTCAAGATTTCTGCGTGGCATCATGTCATTATCTCTGATAGGGCAGTTCCAATTTACAGGCAGATCATTTGCTCGCGGCGAGGTCCCACGGAAACATATTTGGTTGGAACTCCGACCAGTTCCTCTATGCGTCGCAAGTATGCCTGGGCTGCGGATGGTAGCGCGTCCCAGGTGCGGGCGTCCCGGGTGGATGATCTCCATCCTTGCCATTCTTCGTATACTGGTTTCACTTGCCCTTGTGTGATGGTGTCCGGCATGTCTGTAAGCTCTTCTCCGTCGAGGCGATATGCTCTGCAGAGTTTGATGGTTTCAAAGGTATCAAGTACGTCCAGCTTGGTCACAGCAATGGCGCTGAGTCCGTTCAACCAGGCTGCGTAGCGTACGGTTATGGCGTCGAACCAGCCACATCGACGTGGGCGTTGAGTTGTGGCGCCAAATTCGCCTCCGACCTGTCGCAAGCGCTCACCGTCAGCATCGAGTAGCTCGGTTGGAAAAGGTCCACCTCCGACCGAAGTAGAGTAAGCTTTCGCGACGCCGATAACCTGTTCAATGAACTTGGGAGGTATCCCCGCACCGCTGGATGCGCCGCCCGCTGTGGGTGATGAAGCGGTGCTGTATGGGTATATGCCCCAGTCGAGGTCGCGCATGATGCCCAATTGACCTTCAAGAAGGACTTGCTGACCTGATTGAATCGCTTGACGCAGCAGAGGCACCGTATCAATTATTCTCTTGGAGAGTCTCTGTCTCCAATTCTCAGCTTGGGCTAGTAGGTCTTCAAGTTTTAGGGGTGGCAAACCATAGTAGGCCATCTCATGGTTCTTGAGTGGTAACACGTCTTCAAGTCGCTGGTGCAGAAACTCAGGGTGAAGCAGATCTCCAATCCTAATGCCTCGGTAGGCGCCCTTGTCAGCATAGACCGGGCCTATGCCTCTGCGTGTGGTGCCGAGCTTGCTGCCCTGCTCTCTAGCTCCGTCCAAGAGACGATGGTAAGGCCAAACAATGTGGGCACGTCGATCAATCCAGAGATTCTCGGTTTTGACTCCTGCGCTTTCCAGGGCTGCAATCTCTTCTAGCAGAGATGTGGGATCGATTACTGTCCCCGCGCCCATGAGGCAGCGCACTTTTGGAAAGAATATGCCGGATGGGACTAGGTGTAGTTTGAAAGTACCTAGGTCGTTGACTACTGTGTGGCCTGCGTTGTTGCCTCCTTGAAATCTGACAACGAAATCGGTCTTCGAGGCCAAGTAGTCTATTACTCGACCCTTCCCCTCATCTCCCCACTGTGCGCCCACAACAGCTGTGACTGTCACTGCCTCAACCTCCTAGAAACTAGAGCGTCAAAAGACCATGTCCGCAGCGCAAGAATCTTGTACATTCAGGTTTCCCAGTACTGATTCAGCAGGTGTCTTAAAAGCTAGATTTCTGATTCGCACATGTCTCTTGAGGGTTTCCAGATGAGATTTCATGTCTGAAAACCGACGATACTTCCCACACAACTCAACTCTTCCGACAACACGTTCGAACTAAGCCTTCTTCCTTGTTGCTAGTTCAGTTGCTGCAAGGAGAAAGCCTGCACCTATTATTGTGAAGATCGTGAGGCTCTCGTCGAGCAGGGCGATTCCACCCACCAAACTCACAATTGGGACGAGGTAGAGCTGAACTGACAGAGTTGAGACGGCACGACTGCTGATCAGAGTGTAGAGGATTATGTTAGCCACGACGGTGCTAAGGATAGCGAGATACAGTACTGAGAACCACCTGTAAGTGATAGACTCTGAACTTCAGCGAAGAAACTTCCGGATAGTAGAGGCAAAATGAAAACAGTACCCAGTACCGCAACCCAGACAGCTGTTGGAAGGGCGCCGTAATTCGCCACCAGAGGTTTTGATCCCACAGCAAATAAGCTGTACATGAAAGCCGCAAGCACTACCGCTAGCGGCCCTGTGATGTACACGAAACTCAAGTCCGAGTTGAGTGAGAGTATGATTGCTCCGATGGTGGCCAAAGCAAGGGCAGTGGTCAGCTTGATACCGATTTTCTCTTTCAGGAATATGGCGGAGAGGAGGACTACGAAGATTGGGCCGAATGAGATTAAGAGTCCCGCCAAACCAGATGATACGATCGTCTCAGCATAATTGAGCGAAAGGTGATAGCCTCCAACACTTGCGAAGGCGACTAGGGTAATTCTGGGAATATGCTCTCGCCTGATTGGTGCCTTCGGTTTGCCGATTATTGGTGCCAGTAAGAGGAAGCTTCCCGAGACCACCAGCCATCTGAGCAGGGTTAGATTGATCGGGCTGAGCTCCAAGACCGCTCTTCTTATGGCCACAAAAGCTAGGCCCCAAATGACGCTAAGAATCACAACAAGGGCTGGTCCGAAAATTCGACTGCTGAGTGATTTCTCTGGGGTTTTCTCGGTCACTCTCGAATCCTCGCGAAAGGCCCGCACTCATTCAGCAGTCTCTAAAGAACCTTGGGCCGACGTGGGTCGGATCTTCCAGTATTTTTTCAGTAACTCTATGCTGACGCCTGTTACAACCGCCCCCGAAATCATCCACATCAAGTCGGTACTAGAAGGGAAAACCATGCCGAGAGCATCTCTCGATGATGGTATTACCATGAGAATGACTATCAAAACTGCCTCCCATATGACGGCGAGGACTAGCCATTTGTGTGGCCTAGCTTCTAGTATCGAATGGGTGAGCGACCTGCAGTTCAATGCGACCGCAAGCTCTATTCCGATGAACATGAGGAACAGCCTTGACCTCGCGGGAGCTATACCTTCGCTGAGCCCCGTCAAGAATCCTAATATTAGAATTGGTGTCTCAACAATGAGAGCCCTAATGATGAAACTGGTAACCTCCTTTGTGAAGACCGATTCTTCCTTCGGCGTCGGAGGCCTCTTCATGAGGTCTGGGTCGGGTGGGCTAAAGCCCAGCGCAATTGCTGGCAATCCGTCTGTGGCTAGATTGATGTACAGTATCTGTACCGCCAGCAGCGGCAAGGCATCCTCACCGTGAACTCCTATCAGTGGAAGTATGATTAGAGAGGTTAATGTCATAACGGCAATCTCGACGAAGTTTCCTTGAAGAAGATATGCCAGATATTTCTTGATATTGTCGTATATCCATCTACCAACTTCTATTGCCTTCACTATCGTAGCGAAGTTATCGTCGACCAACACAAGATCTGAAGCTTCTTTCGTGACATCTGTCCCTGTTATTCCCATGGCGATTCCAATGTCTGCCCTCTTCAACGCGGGGGCATCGTTGACTCCGTCGCCAGTCATGGCAACTACCTTGCCTTTGTTCTTCCATGCATCGACAATCCTGAGCTTGTGACTCGGGGAGACACGCGCGTAAACGCTGACCTTCTCCACGTTTTCCTCTAGATCACTCTCGCTGTATCTGTCGAGTTCTTCGCCGGTCAGCACTAGGTCACCTTCCTCATAGACCCCAATTTCTTTTGCGATAGCTAAGGCGGTAAGCTTGTGATCTCCCGTAATCATGATAGGCCTCATGCCCACGGCCCTCGCGGCCTTGACAGCCTCAATGGCATCAGGTCTTGGTGGATCATTGATTCCCGCCAAACCTAAGAAAGTGAAACCTGATTCAATGCTCTTCTCCGAGAAATCGGTCGGAGGCATGTGAAAGCGTTTCTCGGCAACAGCGAGGACTCGCAGTGCACCCAGCGCCATTGACTCGTTGAGCTTCAGAATTCTTTCCTTGTCGTTTTCCGTCAGGACCCTGACTTTTCCGTTCTCCAGAAAGGAGGTGCAGAATGAGACTACTATTTCGGGGGCTCCTTTCACGTACGCGGCGACCCCGCCGCCTGGATCTGTGTGAATAGTTGTTAGGCGCTTTCTTTCTGAAGTGAAGGGAACTTCGCCTATTCTTGGATTGGAATTTCTGATCTCATTTTGTTTAACGGCGACTTTCTCTGCCAGTGTCAGTAGGGCTCCTTCTGTGGTGTCGCCCTTGACGACCCAATGACCATCCTCTTGCATCAGCAAGGCGTCACTACAGAGAACCGCAGCTCGCGCGAACCTCTGTAAACCGTCTCGACCGCTGGACCCTACTTCATCTTCTGATGTGACTTCCCCTTTCGGTTCGTAGCCGCTTCCGGTAACATCGTAGAGTTTTCCTGCAACGAAGGCCTTGCGAACGGTCATCTCGCCCTTAGTTAATGTTCCAGTCTTGTCTGAGCAGATTATCTGAGTGGACCCTAGAGTTTCGACAGCCGGCATCCTGCGGACCAGGGCGTTTCTCTTCGCCATTATCCGCATACCAATCGCCAAACTTCCAGTTACGATGGCGGGCAGAGCTTCTGGGACGGCCGCAACGGCGAGAGCTACTGCGAATAGGAAGATTCTGACAACGAAGCTGAATCCTACTGTTCCTGTTCTTGAATACTCTTCAACTAGACCCCCGATTGCTATTATGGTCACAAGAATAAGGGAAATTTTCCCAAGTCTCTTGCCGATCTCTTCCATTCGTTTCTCGAGAGGGGTTTCTTCGGTTTTGATGGCTGCGACTTCAATGGCAATCTTGCCGAATTCAGTTCGCATGCCAGTGCTAACAACCAGAGTCCTGCCGCGACCCTGCGTGACCGTTGTTCCAGTGTATGTCATGTTGATCCTGTCGGCAACGGACAAGCTTTCGCCAAGTTTGCTGATTGATTTTGCCACTGGAACTGATTCGCCGGTGAGGGGTGCCTCATCCACTTGAAGGTTGAATGCTTCTATCAACCGACCGTCTGCATCGACACGTTCGCCAGCCTCTAGAAGAAGAATGTCGCCAGGAACAAGTTCCTCTGCCGGTATCTCTTTACGAACGCCATCCCTGACTATGTTGCATGTGGGACTGAGCATCTTCTTCAATGATTCAAGTGCCTTCTCTGCTCTGAACTCCTGAAAGAACCCAAGCAATACGGCGAGGATCACTATCGCAAAGATGACTACTGCATCTACGACCTCACCAAGCAAAGCTGAGATGAAGGTAGCGAAGAGAAGAATCCCTATCAGAAGGTTAGCGAATTGCTTGAGAAGAATCCGAAAAGCAGGCGTACTTTTTTGGGCTTTTATCATGTTCGGTCCATAAATGGCGAGCCTAGACTTGGCATCATGATCGGAGAGTCCGAATTCTGCACTTGACTTCAGAATTCCTAGTGCCTCAGCTGGCTCTATCGCATGCCAATGTCGATCATGCGTATCTCCAGCCTCGGTGTTCATCTTCGAATCTTTGTCGCCCTAAGCCGAGCGCTCCTATTTGTGTTTGTTCAAGACTCAATGGAGTAATCGCAAGTCACTTCTTTTAATGTCGGACTGGCTACTGCGAGAAATAACAAGGATAACCAAGAGGGTTTGAGGTTGACTCATGAACCTACCGAGGAAAGACTGCTCACGGAGCTATTGAAGATCGAGAAGCATGAAGATCGAATGATAACGGCTATAGTCAAATTGGCTGCGTCAAATGAGAACCTAAACAAGCGCCTCGCCAGCTTGACTTGGGTTATGCTGGCCCTGACTTGGATCACTTTCGTCATAGCCATACCTAATACATTGGCTACTGTCTTTGGTATTCCGAAGATCAGCGAGGCCTTAGGACTCGAAATGATTGTACTGGCATTGATAGTAGCAACTGTCGGACCACTACTTTTGGCCACATTGCCGAGCTCAGCAATTTCACTGCGCAACCTAGAGAAGAAGTTACAAAGCGACTAAATGATCGAACAAAATACCCTCCGCAGCCACACATCATGCCTCCACAGTCATCTACACGGATGAAATGACCATGTCTGATCACGGATCTCGAAATGTGAGAAAGAAACGACGCGGCTTGTGGCTCTCGATCGCCATTGGGTTCGCTGCTCTTGTATTGAATGTCATCGCATACATCATGCTCCCCAATGACGTTGTCGCGCATCTAGGAAGACTTGGCTATCTGGGAGCCTTCGTGGTGGCTGCGATAGCAAATGCCACCGTCTTCATTCCTATTCCTTACTACCCTGTGATTGCGCGGCTTGCCCAGGTTCTGAATGTCTGGGGGATCATCTTGGCAGCAGCCGCAGGATCCGCATTAGGCGAAACAGTGGCTTATCTTGTTGGACGAACCAGCCGAAGCGCCGTGCAACAAACGCGGATCAACAACTGGATACAGAGACAGATGCGTCATCCATGGCGAGCAGGCGTGGTTTTGTTTGCTTTCTCAGCTCCTCCGAACCCAGCCTTTGACGTCGCGGGTCTGCTTGCGGGAGCCTTCGGTGTACCGCTCTGGCTCTTTCTAGTGTCAGTATTTCTTGGCCGTATTGTTCGAATGAGCTTAGTGGCGTTCGCGGGGTTAGCTTTCGATTGGCTACTCCCTTGATGCTTTGTGGTCTACTTCTTCTCGGTCCAATCGTAGAATCCTCGTCCTGTTTTTCTGCCGAGGAGGTTTGCACGAACCATTTGCTTCAATAGATTGCTGGGACGGAATTTCGGGTCTCCAGTCTCGCTAACCATCACATCTGAAATGAAGAGCGTCGTGTCAATGCCAACGTAGTCAAGCAGCTTCAACGGTCCCATCGGCCAATTGAGCCCAAGCACGCACGCCTTGTCAATGTCCTCAGGATCCGCAACCCCTTCGGCCACTAGGAAGACTGCCTCGTTGAGCGCTGGAACAAGGATTCTGTTTACGATGAACCCTGGCGTATCCTTCTTCACAACTACTGATTCCTTGCCCAGTTTCGTGGAAATCTGCCGTATGGTTTCCACGGTTTCGTCTGATGTCTTCAAGCCGCGTACTATTTCGATGAGTTTCATGAGTTGAGGTGGATTGAAGAAGTGCATGCCGCAGACTTTCTCAGGCCTCTTGGTGGCTGCTCCAATCTCCGTTATGCTGATCGAGGAGGTGTTTGAGGCGATTATTGCGTGTGGAGGTGCATACTTGTCGGCTTCGGCGAGCACAGACTTCTTGAGTGGAGGATTCTCCGTTACAGCCTCAATGACCAAGTCAGCGTTCTCAACAGCCGCTTTCAGATCTAGAGTCGGATGAATCCGATTCAGAACCTCCTTGACCTCGCCCTCGCTCATGGTTCCTTTCTTGACGAAGCGTTGCAGACTGTCCTGTATCATTTTCATCCCGTTGTCGATAAATCGTTGCTCTATATCGCGCATCGTAACATCGAACTTTCCGACTTGCGCGCACACTTGGCCTATGCCGTGTCCCATCAGACCTGCTCCTAACACTGCTACTCGCTTTACTTCCATCACAATCACAGTCCCGTTATCCGGGTAGGAAGCAACATATGTTTTGCCATAGTTTTCCGAACTGAATTTGCGCAGAAATCTCTGATTCTAGTGTGACCTCTTCTTCTTGCGACGCGCCGCAGGTTTCTTCTTGTGTGGCCTGTTGATTCTGTATCTGTCCAGCCAGATTCCTTCGATGCCCTTCACGAATGCCACATCCCAGTTCCCTGCCTTAATTGGCCCGATCTGAGTTGGATATCCGGCCTCATTCAGTCTCTGCAAGGCGCCCTCAAAGTCGTCGACGAGGTTGGCGAATTCACCTTTGTTCCATGGAGCAGGGATCCGAGCTTGTACTTCCATTCCAAGAAGTTTGGTGTAAAACTCAATCGCCTTATCCAAATCGCGAACGCGAATACCCGTGTAACCGAACTTGAACTTCATGGTCGGAGGTCTGCTGGTGACCATATTTGAAGCTAGTCACCGTCTGCCCAAAACGACCGAAGCTTGCAGAGAGACTAATCACAACCCGTGACATCGGAGACTTCAAAGGAACAGGTGAGCTGAAGGGGTCGTAGGGATAATCTGAGAGAACGGGAAGGCTTATGGCACGATCCGCTGTACGACCACTAGTTTCCTCCCAAATTCTCATCATGTTATGTTACAGGATTCGATGATCATAACTGCCTCGTCGAAGGTATTACTCGGAGTGAGTGGTAATGAAAGATATCGCGGCGATGAAGAAGGAGCTGTCTCTTCTTGGGGTTCAGGTGCCTACAGATGTGCCGATTGCGACGTATTCCTTCACAGATTTCTTCAAGGGTTTCGACAAAGTCCAGGCTGTGAGGGAAACCTTTGGCCAGAACACTGATCAGGTGCTCGGGGAGCTTAAGGTCGAGTTCTTCAGCTCCAAGTTCGGTTACATGGGAGTGAGCGATGAAGACGGCCATTTGATTGTAAGCGCATATTACTTGAGGAATGGGGACTGGGTGAGCAAGTACTTGGACGTAATCCACGAACTTGTCCATGTAAGGCAGTTCCGAGAAGGGAAGCCTCTTTTCGACGAAAGCTACGAGTACCATGAACGCCCAACGGAGCTTGAAGCCTACAGGTACGCCGTGAAGGAAGCTAGGCGTCTGGGTATGCCAGATAATGAGATCTTCGAATATCTAAAAGTGGATTGGATGGAGGAGAATCAAGTCCGCAAACTCGCGCGAACCCTAAGTGTAAACGTCCCACCCCTCAGCCGAGGAGAACGAGTAAGATAACCAAGTGCTAACGCCTGGTATGGTACACTCAACTGTTGCGGAGTTATGTGGTTAACAATCACCCCCTAGAATTTCCGATGCCCATAGTTCGTTTTCCCACCGTCAAAAATTCCTTCAGATCCCACATCACAACCCGAATCAGTTCAGCCAAGGTTTTTGTCGTCGTTTTCAGAATCCGCGATGACAAAAACTCCCCAGCCAACCAGTCGAGTCGCCTCACGAAGTGGGTCTCTTCATTTTGTGAAGAGGGATCACTTCATTTCTGAAGAGGGAGCTCTTCACGCAAGTTTGGTCATGTATTTTACCATGCTGCTCGATTTGGGAGAAAGCGTTTCGAAACGTGTGATGTGTGGGTATAGTGGTGCGCACACACACGAAAACAGCTCATTTGAGCTGAGGTTGCTTTTCGCGTGAGCGCCTCGGATTAGGAGATCTTGGTTACGGTTTCATGTTTCATGAAGTGGGCGGTTCATAAGTTTCGAAGATGTAATACTTCGCATGCCATTCGTGCCTTACCTAGCTAGAACAAGTCAGACCCAGCCCAAGCGATGGAAATACCATAACATGACTAGGGCGGGGAGAAGCGAAGCGGTCATGAGTAAGGCAAAGGTCGTGTACGGGCCAAGGAATGTCCAAGAGCCTGTTTCAATTCCACCCGGCAAGAGAATGTTCATTCCGTAAAACGTACCAATCATCGTTCCCGGGATGGACAATGTGAACATTATAGTTAGGATTGCCAGAATTTTGTTGCTTCGCTCCGTGCTCACGGTGAAGTCCGCGTCCTTGAAGATTTCAACAGTCTCCCTCGCTTCGTCCAAGACGGCGTACGCCTTCTCGATGTGGTCGTTCATGTCCCTGAAATTTGCCGCAAGCTCTGGAGTTCGTATCTGAATTTCGTCATATAGGCCGGCCATAATCCTTCGAAGCGGGGAAATCGTTCGTCTAAGTGAGGCAACATTCCGCCTGAGCGTGGTCAGTTCGCGGACGACTTCAAGTTTCTCGTCGAAGACTTGCTCCTCTACATCGTCCAGCTCCTTCAATATTCCTTCCATGAGCGGAAAAATGTCATCCACGAGTCGATCTAGGAGACGGTAAAGCAGGAAGCCGGGGTTTGCTTTATTGTCCGCATCATCTTTGACAGATGTGAATATCTCATCGGCCATTCCCAGCGCACGCTGATGAACTGTCACAAGATAAGTGTCGCCAAGGAAAATGGAGATTTGAGTTGAGGAAACGAGGTGATTCTCAACGGAAATCCAAGGAAAGTGTACGATTACAAAGAGATGATCGCCGTGATGCTCGATTTTCTGCAATTGCTTCTTAGACATACAGTCCTCCAACTCGAGCTGGCTGAAACCGAAGCGTTCGCCAAGAAGCTGGATGTCTTTCTTGGTGGGAGCCTCAACGTCCACCCACGTCACTCCGCCAACTGTCAACTCATCGATCTTAGCCATCGTGCTCACAATTCCATTAAGAGGTTCTACATCTCATCTGGCGCTCTTGATTAGGATTTCATCGCTTTCTGCTTTCTGCGAGCACATGCAATTGTGTGTGTGGGTCTAATGGTGCCGGCGACCAAATTTGAACTCGTTTCTTGCGCGCCTGCGCACCAGCTTGTGGGCAAAGTGATTGATGATCGAGTGTGGAACGGGTAAGATGCTCGGTAATGATGCGAAGAAGATGATGTTGCTAAGTATTACGACCGCAGAACTGATGGTGGCAAGTGGGGGATTCACTAGGGCTTCAGCGACAATCAAGCCGAACATACCTGCACCCAACGCAGCCAATGTAACTCGCGCGGCTCGCTTCACATGGCTCCTGTAACCTCTGCACAATGTCGCAGATGGTATCCATAGATACAAGATACCTATCATACTGCTCGCAGTCAATCCCGCGAAGAAGGCCGCAACTTCTGGTTGAAAACTGAGCCTATCGAAAATCATTGAGCTTATTTTCAGGATGGCTATCAGCGGCGTGATTAGTACATGCATTAGGCTCTGCAACTGCGCATTTGCTTTGATTTGATCTGCGACCCATGGGCTGAATGAGTAGTACCATGCGTTGAATGCGATCAGGAAGTTATGGCCGGCGAAGGTTTTGTCGAGCTTTTGATCGCGGAAATCCCTAAGGAGTTGCACTTGGGGCGCGAGCTCTGATCCGTAGGTTGCTGTGGCGATTAGGCATTGTGATGGGTTTTGGGTCGAGGGTAGGTTGGCTTCTCGGATCTGGGTTTGCGCGATCATAGCTGAGGATCCGTTGATTGTGGCCCAGACCTCTCCAGCAATTAGCACCTGAGTGTTCATCTCGTAAGCCGCGTAGAAGTCCAAGTCAAGGGCTCCACCTATTGGGAGCCCGATCGATTTGATTGCGGTATGATACCTGTAGCTAGAGAACGCTCCCACTGGAGTTCGAATTAGAGGTTTGTCGTGCAAATTCCAAGTCCGAGTTAGGTCCACTGTCATTCCCGGAGGCACGGGGATCGCGACGCCGGATGGCCCTGCATAGATTGTCAAGTTGTTTTGGCCTCCGTTTCTTAGAAAGATCAACGTGTCTCGATCAGTGGGGAAGTTGACACTTGCATTGAACTTCTGGGGTTGCTGCTGGTTGTTCTGCGTGACCGTCCCGTTCACATCGATATCCATTATAGAAGAGGTGCTGGACACGTTGTGAAATAGTAGCGTGGTCCACCAGCTGGCGTGGATACCCGTTCTCTCTTGGATTACTTGCGTTGTTTCAGAGAAGTATACAAGTCTCAACCCGTCAAACGGTATCAACTGTTGGCCTAGAGCAACTCCTGCGACGCTGTATCTCGTGACCAGTAGGAGAGATAGGAGCAGTAATCCACGAGTGACACATTGCATTCAAAGACCATCCCTGAACTATCATTCTCTGTGCGGAACCGTTGGCATGTGGCCCATTGTGCTTAATCAAAAGGATTTCCGCTCGACTTGACCATTCATGCATGGAAATGGACCATGTTCCATGCATCATCGTGAAAGGTCAACGCGTGCGCGGCTGCACTTATGAAAAAAACGAACGGAAAATCGGGGAATTCGAAATCGTCTACTTTAGTTGTGCAGCTACTTCCTTGACTGCACCTTCGAACACTTCCAAGCCGGCATCGATTGTTTCGCGGCTTATGATTAGCGGAGGGGCGAAGCGGATTGTGTTCTTGCCGGAGGTTATGATCGCCAACCCGCGCCTGAAGCACTTGTTCATCACGTCCAACGCTTCCTCAGTAGCTGGCTCTTTCGTTTCCTGATCCTTCACCAGCTCGACGCCTATCATGAGCCCCTTTCCGCGGACGTCGCCGATGATTGGATATTTCTGTTGCATCTCTTTCAGGCGTTTCATCAAGTACGTGCCCTGTCGCGTCGCGTTTTCCAGCAGTTTCTCTTCCTTTATGATGTCAATCACTTGCAGTGCCGCGGAGCATGCGACCGGGTTTCCTCCGAAAGTGTTCGCATGGGAGCCACCCTCCCAGTCCATAATCTCGTCTTTGGCGACTGTTGCCCCTATTGGCATGCCTGATGCAAGCGCCTTGGCCGTGGTGACTATGTCTGGTGTTACACCCCAATGCTCAATCGCGAACCATTTTCCTGTTCGTCCCATTCCCGATTGGATCTCATCGTCTACCAGCAGAATGTTGTACTTGTCGAGAATCTTCTTTAGCCGTTGGAAATAGTCGTCGGGTGGAACCACATAGCCGCCTTCTCCTTGAATAGGTTCTACGAAGAATGCGGCGGTATCCTCAGGTGGATGGTACTTCATCAGGACTTCCTCTTCGATGAAGTCGACGCACCACATGTTGCATTTGGGATACTCTAGGCCGAACGGGCAGCGGTAGCAGTACGGATATGGAACGTGAGTTACTTCCGGGACCAGAGGGAAGAAGTGACGCCTCTGAACTGGCTTGCTGGCCGTTAGGCTCATTGTCCCAAAGCTTCTACCATGGAAAGAGCCTGTGTAAGCCATGAAGAGTGGTTTCCTTGTGTGCCACCGTGACATTTTCATTGCAGCTTCGTTTGCCTCGGCGCCGCTGTTCGAGAAGAAGACCTTCTTGCGGAATGATCCTGGCGTAATCTTGGTTAGCTGCTCACCCAAGTCAATGATAGGCTTGTAATAGAAATCCGTCCACGAATAATGAATGAGCTTTTCAGCCTGATCCTTAATCGCTTTCACGACTCTCGGGTGCGCGTGACCTACGTTCAGAACTACCAGACCTGAGTTGAAGTCGACGTACTCATTTCCGTCGACGTCTCTTACAACGCAACCTGAACCCGACTCAGCGACCAGAGGATACCATCTCACCACAGATTTTGAAAGAACGTTCGTATCTCGCTCGAGAAGCTCCCGGGCCTTCGGTCCAGGTGGTGTCACAACGATCTTCGGTTTCTCAACTTTCGCTGCCAACGACGTTCAACTCAAAGGCAAGGCGGCTTAGGTTGAGAATTGTAAAAGGATTCCGTTCACATGCCTCGGCTGCAACTGACTAACATACTGGAACCGCGATTATGAGATACATGCTGCCTCGTCAAACAGAAGATGCAGCAATGTATAGTCCAACGCTGATTAGGACTACTCCTATTACCCGTCTTACGTTGGTTTGAGTTAATCTCCGCGAGCCTATGTAGCTTCCAAATTGGGCAGCAATCAAGACGACAGGTATGGCAACCGCGACAAGGGGGTTTGAGATGAGAATTCCCAGACGCGGACTCCGTGCGGCTATCCCAGACAGGGAATTTAGCAAAATGAAGATTGTTGTTGTAGCAGCTGTTGTCTTGGGCTTGGCCATCCCAGCCAATATCAAGATCGGCGCTAAGTAAACGCCCCCTCCTATACCGGTTAATCCTGCTACTGCTCCAATGAGCGCCCCGACCGTGACCTTCATCATTGGATTGACTTTCACTACTCGTAGGGGATATGTTGCGAGCATTACGGAAAAACCTCCGACTGCTATTACGAGGCCCATAATGATTCTGAGCAGAGCATCAGGTAGGACAAGCAAACCAGTTATGAAGGCAGCGGGAACGGACCCTGCAAGAAACCACATGAATTCTTTCTCAAAGTGTACCTTCCATCTCAGTAAGGAGCTCGTGGCTGAGAAGACATTGAAGATAAGACCTGCAAGAGCGGCTTGACCTGCCGCCAAACCTGTTAGCAACAAGAGCGCTGTGAACAGTGAGCCTCCCGCGAACCCAGCCATGGTGTAGAAAAAAGCTGTCAAGGCGAGAGCTAATGCAAAAAGCGCCAGATCATACGCGGCCACGATTGTTCTAGCTCCGAGAGAACGATTTCTCGACTTCACGCTGCGGAGTTCTACTGCTGACGCGAAAGGATGATCTCGATGATCGAGATGTTGCCCCTCGTACCGTTGAAACGGGTAACATCCTCTGAACCTAAGTTGATTTTCTTGATGACTACGTCCTTCAGAAACCCGTGTCTCAGCATTTGAACTGTGTCGATGGCTTTCTCTATGGCTTGACCTCTCGCTCTTACCATCACATCTCCGTTTGCAGAGTTGAAGAGGGTGACGCATGCGGTGACGTAGTTCATTATAGGTTTCTTTCCTATTCGAACGAGATTTGGTTCACTCATAGTTATTCCTGCTATGTTGTTGGATTCACTGTGAAAGGTGCTGGTGTTCTGAGATTTCTTGAGAGCTAGCGCGAGTTTCCCATAATAAGATTGCCGCCCCAATTATGCCACTTATACGTGCCTGTGTACGCTTTCATGGATAGTTACCCGCCGATTGTATGCATCGGTCTGACATGCTCCAACGTTTTGAACTTCTTGAGCAGCGTTTCAACGCCCGGAGCCTTTCGCAGCACCGCTTCGCGCATGAAATTTGATAATGTCTCATCCGAAGCGCTGCCTCTTAGGAGAGGTCTAAGATCGTAACCGGCTTTGTCGAAAAGGCAGGGAACAATTTTCCCATCCGCCGAAAGCCGGATTCTGTCGCAATCGGAGCAGAAGGGCTCTGTGATTGACGTTATCACACCAATCTCTCCAACACCATTCGCAAACTTGTAGACCTTGGCTGTGCTACCGCTCTCGCGGGGAACTGGGATGAGCTCGTACTGTTCGCGAATTCGTTGAATGATCTCCTTTCCGCTAACGACTTTCTCCATTCCCCAGAGTCGTTGGCCGTCGAAGGGCATATACTCGATGAATCTGACAGTAAGGTCGCCTGAGGTTGCAAGAGAAGCTAGGTCGACGATTTCGTCTTCGTTGCATCTGCGAATTATCACTGCATTGATTTTGAGCGGGTTGAACCCATTCTCCTTCGCGGCCTTTATCCCGGCAACAACCTTCTCGTAGACTCCTCCACCTGTGATTTCACTGAACCTTTCAGGTTTGAGGCTGTGGAGACTGACAGTGACGCTCTTCAATCCAGCTTTCTTGAGAGCGGCCGCCTTTTCAGCGAGGAGGAACCCGTTCGTTGTCATGCTCAGCGAGCGTAAGCCTGAGACATTGCCGAGCATCTCGACAAGCTTCTCAATGTCGCGCCGCATTAGAGGCTCCCCGCCGCTCAACCTAACCTTTTCAACACCCATTCGGGTCAGAAGTAGGACGACTCGAGTAATTTCTTCGAAGGTTAGGATCTCGCTGTGCGGTAGCCAGATCGGGGTTTTCGGCATACAAAACTGGCAACGGAAATTGCAGCGGTCTGTAACCGATATCCTAAGCTTGTATCCTTCTCGCCCCAGAGAGTCACGAAGGGGAATCATTGGATTTACGGCCGCCTAGGCTTCTTGGTGACCAGTCGGCCATTTAAACGATTTTCCGATTAACCAGTGAGTAGCTGCGCATCACGGTTGCCTAGTAGCAAGCGTTGAAGTATGCAGGTGCCAGAACTTTCCCCTCCTACATCAAGATCTGATCTGTGACCACAGGCTGGTGAACACATGACGAGGGTACGTGGAACGAAAACCGATCAGCACGGGATTCAACCATATGACCTAAACAGCAACCACAAGTTTCTTCAACGAAGAACGTGGCAGAGCTTGGTGACACACGGCGAGGGAAGGGAGTTCACTCGAATGCTGTTATGCGGGTTGATCCGTATCTCACGAGCAGCTGTTTAAGCGATCCAGTCGCGGTTTTCTACGACACATCTGTGAAGGTTGAGAAGGACTGAGACAGCGACCTCGATAGTCAGGTATTCCGCCGCTATCCTTCGCAGCTCAGTTTGAACGCTGATCGAGCCACCCCTTACCTGTAAGGGTCAAGAGCTTTCCCGCGTGAGGAGTCTGAGTGGCAAGTTGGGAGATTCCCTGACATCTGGGGGACGTTGATCCTTGAAGATACCTCGACGAGTTTTCCTCAAAAGGGCAGCAGCAGCCGGAGCGGCAGCAGCAATTCTAGGCTACGGTGACTGGTTCACATTTGCGGGAAACTTTCTAGAACCACTACAGGTCGGAAATCCATTCGAGAATTATCCCAACCGTGGTTGGGAGTCGATCTATCGCGACCAATACAAGTATGATTCAACGTTCACATTCATCTGTGCTCCAAACGATACTCACAGCTGCCGCCTACGTGCCTATGTACGGAACGGCATTATTGTTCGAACGGAGCAGGCATACGATGTTTCCGAATATCAGGACCTATACGGAAACAAGGCTAATGCAGGATGGCATCCGCGTGGATGCTTGAAAGGCTACACGCTCGCCCGTCGAATCTACAGTCCCTACAGAATCAAGTATCCACGAGTCCGAGCAGGCTGGAAGGAATGGGTTGAAGCTGGCTTCCCTGACTCCACATCGTCGGAAAACCGTCAGAGGTTCTTTCGTCGCGGCGAAGACGATTGGGTGAAAGTTTCTTGGGACGAGGCCTTTACCCTCGTAGCGAAGACAATGCTCTACCAAATGAAAACGTATGGTGGCACTGAAGGAGCTGCCCTACTACGCGCAGAGGGCTACCCCGAAGAAATGATTGAAACCATGCACGGTTCTGGCGCGCAGGTCATGAAGATTCGGGCTGGCATGCCCCTGGGTGGGGTTATTCGGATTCACTCGCTCTATCGGTTTGCGAACATGCTCGCACTCTACGACGGCAAGTATGGTGCGAGAGGTTGGACAAACTACGACTGGCATGGGGACCTACCCCCAGGCCACCCAATGGTCACAGGAGTCCAAACCTTTGATCCAGACCATAACGATATGCGCCATACGCGGCTGTTCATCCTCATGGGAGTCAACCTTGTCGAGAACAAGATGGCCGACTCGCATTGGTGGATTGAAACCATGGAACGAGGCGGGAAGATTGTGTGCATTGCCCCCGAATACAGTCCCGCGTCCCAGAAAGCAGACTACTGGATACCGGTAAGACCCGGGACCGATGGCGCTCTTATTTTGGGTGTTACGAATCTCATCATCCAAAAGCAACTGTACAATGTAGATTTCGTCAAACGATTCACAGACTTCCCACTGCTTGTCAGACTTGATAACCTCAAATTGCTCCAGGCTAAGGACATCGTCCAAGGCTACCAGAATGCCACGCTTACTGGATACAGCGTAAAGGTCCAGAAGATCCCGCCGGAATTGCGTGAGAAGTGGGGGGATTACGTTGTATGGGACAAGAACTCGAACTCACCAAAACCTGTTACCAGGGAAGATGTGGGCGAGCATCTTGGAGAGAAGAAACTCGACCCGGCGCTTGAGGGTAACTTTGCGGTCAACCTTGTTGATGGAACAAAGGTTGAAGTCAAAACCGTTTTCCAACTTTACAGGGAGCTCACATCTGAGTATGACCCGGCGACCACAGCCGAAATTACAGGCGCCCCCCAAGAACTAATTGAGCGCCTCGCCCAAGACATCGGCACAATCCGTCCTGTGGGAATCCACACTGGCGAAGGCATCAATCACTACTTCCACTGCGACCTAACCACACGCGGGGTCTTTCTCTGGTTGGCATTGACAGGAAACATCGGAATCCCAGGTGGCAATGTAGCCCACTGGGCTGGCAACTACAAGTCTGCGATCTTCGACGGACTCCCTACATGGAACGCCGAGGACCCGTTTAACCCAGCCCTCGACCCAGACGTCGACGGACGTGACATCAAAGTCAAGAAGTATTTCAAAAGTGAAAACATCGCCTACTGGAATTACGAAGATAGACCACTCATTATTAGCGACAGGAACACTGGTGAGCGCGTTGTTCTGACCGGAAACAGCCACATGCCTACCCCTACCAAAACCATCTGGACTGCCAACTCAAACAACCTGAACAATGCAAAATGGGCGTACAATATGATCGCAAACGTCGACCCACACGTAGAGATGGTAATCGTAAACGATTGGGAGTGGACAGGAAGCTGCGAATATGCAGACGTGGTCTTCCCCGTGCAGAGCTGGGTGGAACTCACACTACCTGAAATGACCGGATCCTGTTCGAATCCCTTTCTGCAAGTCTGGAAGGGGGGCATCTCACCACTCTACGATTCGAAATATGATGCAGAGGTGTGCGCGGGCATCGCTGACAAGCTGAGTACGCTCACCAGCGATGAACGTTACCGTAACTACTGGAAGTTCATACTCGAGAAACGTTCGGAGGTCTACATGCAACGTGTGCTAGATAGCAGTTCAACGACACGCGGGTACAGAGCCGATGAATTGCTGAAATCGGAGAAAGGTTGGTTGATGATGTTCCGAACGTATCCTCGAATACCCGGCTGGGAGCAGATACATGAAAGCAAACCGTTCTATAACAAAACTGGAAGACTCGAATTCTACAGAGATGAGGACGAATTCATCCGATACGGCGAGAACCTGATAGTCTACCGCGAACCAGTCGAGGCAACCCCGTATCTGCCGAACGTGATCGTTTCCTCACATCCCGCAGTCCGCCCGTATGATTTCGGAATTCCAGACGATGCTACTAGTGCGGAGGATAGGCAGGCTAGGAATAGGAAACTACCATGGAGTACGGTGAAAGGCACAGAGAACTTCCTCTGGAAGAACGGATTCCGTTTCTACTGTTTGACTCCGAAGACCCGCCACTCCGTCCATTCCTCTTGGATGGTAGTGGATTGGAACCAGTTGTGGTCGAGCAACTTCGGCGACCCCTACAGAAGTGACAAACGCTCGCCGGGACTCGGTGACCATCAGATCAACATGAATCCGGAAGACGCGAAAGAACTTGGGATTTCGGATGGTGATTATGTCTGGGTGGACGCCAATCCAGAAGATCGACCTTACAAAGGTTGGAAGCCAACAGATGAACTGTACAAAGTTTCGCGTTGCATGCTGCGGGCGAAGTACAATCCAGCATATCCACGCGGCGTTATCATGGTCAAACATGCACCATTCATGGCAACCCACAAGTCCGTACGCGCCCATGAATCGAGGCCGGATGGTCGAGCACTCTCAGAGGACACAGGTTACCAATCCAACATGCGATATGGGTCGCATCAGAGCCTCACTCGCGGATGGCTCCAGCCCACAATGATGACAGACTCCCTCGTTCGCAAAGCCTACTATGGGCAAACAATTGGCGAGGGCTATGAGCCTGACATCCATTCACCGAACACTTGCCCGAAGGAAACGCTCGTGCGCATAAGCAAAGCCGAGTCCGGCGGTCCCGCAGGTATTGGAGTATGGGAACCTGCAACCACAGGTTTGACACCAGGGAACGAGAACGACTCAATGCGACAGTACATGAAAGGCGGATTCATCAAGGTGACTGAGTAATCATGTTCCGCGTCTTTAACTGGCAGCTCAACCGCGAAATGGACTATCCGTTCCAGGCGGTGCGTCCCAACCGCCAATTTGCGGCGGTATTCAACATCAACCGTTGCATTGGATGCCAAACATGCACGATGGCCTGCAAGTCCACGTGGACCTTCAACAAAGGTCAGGAGTTTATGTGGTGGAATAACGTTGAGACCAAGCCTTACGGCAGTTACCCCCATCACTGGGATGGCAAGATTCTTTCGACGCTCGGCCCTCAAGACTGGAAAGGTGAAACTTACACCGGTAAAACAATTTTTGAGTCGGCGCCGGAAACCGATGTGGCCCTTGGCTATCTGCCCGAAGACAAAGAGTGGCGCTATCCTAACATCTACGAGGACACACCGCCACCGTGGACTCAAGGCGCGTCACTCCCAGTTCATGCGACATTCTTCTTCTACCTTCAGCGCATCTGCAACCACTGCACCTACCCCGCGTGTCTGGCGTCTTGTCCGCGGGAAGCGATCTACAAGCGGCCCGAAGACGGTGTCGTGCTAATTGACCAACAAAGATGCCGAGGCTACCGGAAGTGCGTCGAGAACTGCCCGTACAAGCGTCCCATGTATAATCATTCGACTCGAATCAGTGAGAAATGCATCGCCTGCTACCCCAGAATGGAAGAAGGTTATGTCACGCGTTGCATCGCCGCGTGCGTTGGGAAGATCCGCCTCCAAGGGTGGATCAAACCGCGCAATGAAGCGATCGCGGACAGTCCCATAGACTACCTAGTTCACGAGGCGAAAATCGCGCTACCGCTTTATCCCCAGTTTGGGTTGGAACCCAACATCTACTACGTGCCGCCTCGTTGGGCTCCGCGCGACTATCTGACGCAAATGTTCGGCCCGGGGGTAGAGCGTGCGATCGAGAAATACACGAACCCCGACCATGAGTTGTTGGGCGTTCTGGCTCTCTTTGGAGCAACGAGACGCATCATCCAGCGATTCAAAGTAACGTCGACCGAAGCCATAGGCTACGACGAGAAAGGAGATGAGATCGTCAGAGTTCCCATAGAAGAACCAGTAATCATCAGACCGGAGGCTCATCTTAACATCACATAGGAGACTTCTGAATGCAGGCGAATTTTAGCAACAAGCTTCTTTCACTCGCTTTCATCATGATCTTGATAATAGCCACGGGCTTCACAGTGCTCCGAATTCCTATGGTGTCCTCACAAGAGACCTTGCTTCACTCACACAAAGTGAGCGGTGACCTGCCTGTCACGGACCCTGAATCAGGAATTTGGTGGAACACAATCCCTCTCCAAGTCCCACTGAGTGCGCAAACTACAACACCGCCTAAGCTCTTGGAATCGTCGATCCGAGCGGTTACAGTGCGATCCTTGAATAATGGAACTTGGATCATGTTTCTCTTGGAGTGGAATGACGCCACCATCAACAACTCTACGACTCGGACGGAAGACTTTCGAGACTCAGCGGCAATACAGATTCCGCCATCTCAGGCTCCTCCCTACGTGTGCATGGGTCAGCAGGATGTGGCGGTCAACATCTGGCATTGGAAGGCAGATTGGCAGGCGGACATAAACACCGTTTTCCATGATGTCGAGCAGACCTATCCCAACTTCTGGGTAGACTACTATCCTCACGCCATAGGTGGTCCCCCTTACACTGTACCGACGTCGTTCCCGCCCGAGATCAGAAATCTAACATCTACTGGATGGGCTGTCGGCAATCCGCTCTCCAATCCGTTGAAGCTGTCACCTGTAGAGGATCTGATCGCAGGTGGGTTCGGGACACTTACGACGCAATCCCAACAAAATGTTATGGGACGCGGCGTCTGGAAGGATGGAAAATGGCACGTTGTCTTCGCACGTCCGCTGCAGACTGACGACTCTACGGATGCACAACTTCGCCCGGGAGAGCAACCTTCAGTGGCGTTCGCGATTTGGGACGGAGCGAACAAGGAGGTAGATGGAAGAAAATCGATCTCGGCGTGGCTCACATTAGGGATTGATGAGACCGGACCTCCGCTGATTCCGCTCCATCTTGTCGACCCCGTTCGAGCCGCGGCGGTACTTGTCCTCATCCTAGTAATCGCGATCGTTGCCTTTTCCATAATGTCTAAGCCAAAGGAGGAAAAGGCAGAATGACTCGCGGCGACTCGCGGCAAACGCATCAAGTTACTCAGCAGGTTCTGGAGTGCCTAGCAAGAAGCAGGGTGTACAAGGTGCTGTCACAAGCTCTTGGGCCCCCCGATCTAGCCATTCTGAAGGGATCGGTAAGATCTGAGGCGGTTGAAGATCTAGCGCGCATGACCCGACTGCTGAGTCCAGAGATCATCAAAGTGACCCTCGAATTTGCACAAACACTCGAGAACGCGCAACTCGATGCAGAGAACATTCGCAGAGATTATGAGCACAGTTTCAGTGAATCTGGCAGTGCACATATCCCCCTCTATGAAACCGAATACACCTCACCGCACGTATTTGCGAAGACCCAAATGATGGCTGACATTGCAGGCTTCTACCGCGCCTTCGGAATGCGCAGCAATCACAGACTGGGTGAACGTCCAGACCACGCCTCAGCCGAACTGGAATTTATGCACCTACTAACGTTGATGGAAGCAAACGCGTCCTCTGAGGAGAATGAATACAGAGTCGAGGTCTGCTTGGACGCACGACGCAAGTTCGTTGAAGATCACATTGGACGATGGTTGCTCCCAATGGGCACAGCAGTTGCGCAAGTCGCAGACACGAACCTATACAAAACCTTAGGAAAGCTACTCACAGTATTTCTTGAAGACGAAAAGCGACGCCTCGGAGCCAAACCCCAAGAGGTCAGCATTCGTGTGCAAAGACCGCCGTTCGATCAAAAGGAAGACCGGGTGTGCGGTTTGGGAGAGGCTAGTCATCGCTGAAGGTTGGAACGCTCTTTAATTTATTGACCCCTCAGATCCTAGTCAAGCTTCTACTAGGCGCAGCCGTAATGGAATTTGCGACGATGCGAATCCTTTCCAGGATAGGCTCGATACCTCCAGTTCCTTGGATCCAGAACGCCTACCAAGCAATGCTCATTTTTGGCTCCATATCGCTCAATGTAGCCGCCGGCCTCGCAGCTCTCCTAGGCTTGTTGTTCGTTTACGGAATTTCACGCAGCAAGACGAAGTCACGTTGGCTAGGGTATCCATTCCTAGTCTTGATATTGACAATGCTTGTGGCCTTCGTCGAACCCTCACCACTCCTCTCCCTCATATTCTCGAGTTTAGCGATCCTTGTGGTCTCAACCCTTGCTGTTCACCTTCGTATGTGGAGACAAAGCATTCTGCTTAGGCTTACCCAATTGCTCCTGATAATCGCGGTCGGCTCCATCTTCTACTTTAAGCTGGTCCCACAACTTGAATACCTGTCAGGTCGGAGTATGGCTTTTGCCCGACCTTTCGAGATCTATCTCATCGGCGAAACTGCAACTCTTCTTGCCACAGCCATGATAGCGTTTGGTTATTTGACCCACAGCAGTGAACATGCCATTTCGAAAAAGGCGCTTGCATATTCGAGCATTGTTACGGGTGTTTTCGTGCTTTTCTTCATCACTAGTTCGTGGCTTGTTTCGATAATTGCCATGTGGACGCTTGGGTTCACTATGTTCCTGCCCATTCCAATCTATGCAATCGTCCTGTTCTTGTTCACCTACACGGTTACTGCTTCTTGGTCGCGACATCAGCCATGGACAGCAACTGGTCTTATGCTGCTGTTCTTCGCTGGACGACTTGCCCAGCTAGGTTACCTTTCACTTCTGATGATGAATGGTCTCGCGATACTCAGTTTCCCCGAAATCTTCGGACTCCAGAATGACAAAATCAAGCAGACTCTTTCAGCTCATTCTCCCCTGCAGGTTAACACGCGCGTATCACTTCACTTCAAAAGCAGAAATCCTTCTGAAGCAAGACCGACATCACATGTTGCGTGAAGCGAATTAGCTTGACGAAAAAGAAGACTCCTCTGATCGTTTCAGTTGTCGGAACTAGCGGATCAGGAAAAACCACCACGATCGAGCATCTGATAGCTAGCCTGACCAAGCTCGGGTTCAGGGTTGGAGTGGCCAAACACATTCACAGAGAAGGTTTCACGATCGACACCGAAGGAAAAGACACTTGGAAACATGCGAGAGCGGGAGCAAAGGTCATCATTGGCGCTACAAGAAACCAAAAACCACAATTGGTTCGCTCAATACTTTTGCGTGAACAGCTTTGCCACGGATTCCGCTAATTGAGGACTTGACCACCAGACCCGTCCCCCCTGGATCCGCTCTTTTCGTAGAGTATGATGCCGCTTCGCAATGGTATAATGCCCTGCTAACGATCGTCACAGGTTGGATCAAGAGCGGGGGAAAGATTGAGCATTACCTAACCGGGCAACCACCCGACGATATTCGTGCTCGACTCAAGCTTCTAGGACTCGATGACGAACTTCTAGAAAAGGAGGACACCCTCAGAATCGTTGATGTGTACACTTGCCAGTTAGGCCAGAAATCCGAAGAGAAGTATTCCTACGACTCGTTGAAAGTCGCTGACATCAGCATTCAGTACGCGAGGGACTTCATGCGGTTAGAGCCCGCACCCGAGGTTCTGGTGGTATCGGACAATTTTTCTAACTTGGCAAGATTCAACGAGGAGAAGGCCTGGGTGGAATACGCGTTGACACGTGCGATTCCTGGTCGCAGGTCAGCTAAGAGGACCGCGATTCGCGGAATCATGAATGGCGTTCACAGCGAATGGGCCTACAAGCAACTCGAAGGAGCGGTCGATGGTCTCATTGACTTTAGGCTTCAAGACATTGGCACGAAAACCAAGAACATCATGCGTATCCGGAATATGCGAAACGTAGGCTTCGATTCCGAATGGCATCCCCTCAAGGTCAGCGAGAACTTCGAAGTCACTCTAGAGAAGTAGTGTTCAACCTGCGTCATAGACCATGGGAATTTTCGTGTGTGCGGGTCCAATGAGGCAAGCAATAAAATTTGAACTCTGAATAGTTGCCTGCTCATCACCTAGAATAGTGAAACACCCGGGAAGGAATATGAGAAAATTGTCGCGATTTTTGATGAGGCACACCAACGAATAGAGTTAAGATTCCACTGCGCGAACTGCCAGTGATGATTTAGTCATGAATTGGAGATGTGCATCATGCGGATGGGCAGCCAAAACCAATCGGCAGAAATGTCCTAAATGCGGAAACGCGTTTTGGAAACCCGCTCCCAAGAAGGAACTGACCGAACTTTCCGGCCCACTGAAACAGATTACTCCCAAAGGTCTCCTTTTAGCTAACCCGGGAAAACAGGCGCCGATTCAAGATTTTAGCAGCATCGAATGCGGAAAATGTCACGTGGTGATCTATAGAGCTGAGAAAGGGTTTGATGCAAAGGCATTCCGAGAAGCGAGGAAGATGCATTATTCAACCTCTCCAACATGTAAGTGACAGGAGTGAAGTGAAGATACGCGCTTTTCGCCGAGGTATGAAGAAAAGTTGGGGAGAAAAGGATGTGAGTTAGAGGTCTATTTTTTCGGGCATCTTCGGGGTTTGGGATTGCTTCATTAGTTCGTTCGGGACGGGGCGTTCGCCTAGGCGTGGTTCGTATTTTGGCTTGACGAAGTTGTACCATTGATCTTTTGTGTTGAAGAAGACTCGGGCTCCGCCCAGTTCATGTTGAATCTGAGGGTAAGGTTTCTGGAACTGTGCGAGGCCAAGTCCCCAGTACCGGAACCCAGTGTAACTCTCGTATGTTGCCCACCATTCTTCCATGCCGAGGTTCTCGAAGGCATGCTCCATCTTTGCAAGATACATCAACGCCCCTATGCCAGCACCTATCTTGAACGTCATTGTGTGAAGGCTAATCGCAACCTTATCGTCCCAAAGCCGCGCGTTCGCAATCGCCGCCAATTCTCCCTCCAACACGCCGACTAGGCAATAGTAGTCCTTGACGCGTTTCCTGATTCCGTTTCTAACTCTCTCTCTTAGGTAGCTGACAGAGTTCGAGCAATACTCCTCTTGTGGATTTCGGGTGCACGAAGGTTATCATTTTTCCGTGAGAGCCTAGTCGAGGTTCTGGGTAGAGTACTCGTAGGCCTTCTGCGGAGAGTTTTCCAATACTTGCCTTGATATCCTCCACCGTTACCGCGATGTGATGGACTCCTTCCCCTTTTTCCTTAATGAACTTCGCAATAGCACTCTCATCACTCATAGGCTCAAGGAGTTCAATGCGTGTATCGCCTAACGGAATGATGGCAACCCGAACTTTTTCGGTAGGCACCTCCTCGGTTTGCACCTCCGAATTTTCCAAGATCTTCTTGTACAGGTTGAGCGTATCTTGCAGGTCTTTGACTGCGATTCCGATATGATCGACCTTCATCTCAATCCCTTTAGAAATTCGCTGGTGGCCCATACTCGCCATAAACGGCCCTCAAGGCGTCGCTAATTTCCCCAGTCGTGCAGTAAGCCTTCACCGCTTCGATGATGTGCGGCATCAGGTTTTCGTTCTGCGAAGCAGCGTCCTTTATCCTCTGCAATGCCTTGCTCACTTGCTGTTGATCACGCGTCGCCTTCACCGTTTTGAGACGTTGGAGCTGATTCTCAGTCATCTCGGGCGTTACATGATGGATTCCAATCTGCAGTTTCTCATTCTCGACGAACTTGTTCACGCCCACAATGATCTTGTTTTGGGATTCCACAGCCTTCTGGTGTTCGTACGCGCTCTTCTGGATCTCTCGTTGCACGTGTCCCAGCTCTATCGCCTTCACCATGCCACCCATCGATTCAATTCGCTTCAGCTCGCGTCCAGCTGCATCTTCAAGTTCAGATGTCAATGATTCAAGGTAGTAGGATCCACCCAATGGGTCCACTGTGCGAGTAATGCCGCTCTCGTAGGCAATGATTTGTTGGCTTCTTAGAGCGATCTTCACTGACTCTTCCGTGGGTAGCGACAAAGCCTCGTCTCTGGAGCAGGTGTGAAGTGATTGTGCTCCACCGAGAACCGCAGCCAAGGCTTGCAAGGTTACTCGGATGATGTTGTTTTCGGGTTGCTGAGCAGTGAGCGACTGCCCGCTCGTCTGGACATGGAATCGCATCATCATAGATTCCGGTTTCACCGCATGATACCGCTCTTTCATAACACGTGCCCACAAACGTCGGGCGGCCCGAAACTTTGCCATTTCCTCCATGAGATCATTAGAGCAGTTGAAGAAGAACGAAAGCCTGGGCGCGAAGTCGTCGACTTTCAATCCTCGCCTTTGGCACTCATCAACATAGGCTATCGCGTTTCCGAGAGTGAAAGCGATCTCTTGGATCGCGGTGGAACCCGCTTCCCTCATATGATAGCCGCTAATGCTAATCGGATACCACTTCGGAAGCTCCCGTGAACAATACTCGATGAGATCAACCGCCAGTTTCATTGAGGGACCTGGCGGAAAGATGTACGTGTTCCTAGCGGAATACTCTTTGAGGATCTCGTTTTGGGTTGTGCCCCTCAAAAGTTGGCGGCTGACTCCCTGCAGGTCTCCTACCGCTATGTACATGGCTAGCAAGATCGGAGCAGTCGCGTTAATCGTCATAGAAGTACTGACTTGATCCAATTTGATGCCGCTGAAAAGAGTCTCCATGTCCTTCAGAGAGGAGATTGGAACACCTACTCTGCCGATCTCTCCCTCAGCTCGTGGGTGGTCAGAGTCAAACCCTAATTGCGTTGGAAGGTCAAAAGCGATGCTCAGTCCGGTTTGGCCTTGAGAGACGAGGAACTTGAATCTTCGATTCGTTTCTTCAGCGCTGCCGAAACCTGCATACTGCCTCATAGTCCAGAGTCTTTCACGGTACATGGTGGGGTAGATTCCGCGCGTGAAGGGGTACTCGCCTGGGCGGGAAAGATCGCGAGGAAAATCTACGCTTGCAGTATCTTCAGGTGTGTAGACAGGCTTGACGGTGAAACCGGAATCGGTTTTGGATTCAGGAATAGTAGTTTTCTCTTGCTTACTCCCCTGAAGGTTAGTCTTCAAGGTAACGTCACTGACCGAGTTTGAAGGCTCTGTGGGCCTATTGTAGGCTTCGGTGGAATTCTCAGGCCGATTCCATATGTCGCGCACTAGTTACAACTGTAGCGTCGAAGGCTTCCTCAAAGTCCTCATGAAACTATCAATTTCATCGGCGGTTCTGGGCAAGCCAACTTAAAGGTTGGCGGAATCCCTCAGCTTCTGCGAGGTTGGGTGAACTTTGGCGAGCGCGAAGCTTCTGGATTTGTTGAACCGAGCAATTGCTGGCGAGATGCAGGCTGCAATTCAATACATGTGGCAGCATGTGCAATGGAAAGGGTTTGAGCACTATGCGGTCAGTGAAGAGCTGAAGAAGATCGCTGTCGGAGAAATGAAGCATGCCGAGAAGGTTGCTGAGAGACTTTGGTATCTGGGCGGGAAGCCCACGACTCAACCTGCCCCCATCTTCGTTGGCGGAGCACTTGAAGAAATGATCGGGTTCGATGTTAAGGCAGAGTTGGAAGCGATCAACATGTACAAGGAAATCATGGAACTAGCGCAGAAAGAAGGCGATGTCGCCACAAAGGAGATCTTCGAAGAGATAGAAGAGGAAGAAGAAGAACACCACGACTTCTTCACTAGCCTACTCGAAAAGTAGATCCGTTTTCCCGTTTACTCACGTTTTGTCATGCTCAGACTCTCAGTTGGACATCGAGAATCTGCAGGTCACCCGAGCGACTTCCATCTCTAGTCGGAGCGCTCATCCTTCTTGCGCTTCTTCTGTCGAGGAGGAGGGACTGCGATCTGTTCTTCCTGTCTCTGTTCCTTTGCGCATTCGAGTATGGCCTCGATCATCTGCTTGTAGGTTCCACAGCGGCAGATGTGGCCGCTCAAGTACTCTCTGATCTCGCGCATAGTAGGATTAGGATTGACTTTGAGCAGATAATGAGCAGCAAGGACGAATGAGGGTGTGCAGAGACCGCACTGCATGGCACCTTTCTCAACAAAGAGTTTCTGCAGGCGGGATAGCTGCCCTTCAGGCGCAAGGCCTTCCGCTGTTTTGACGTCCCTTCCGTTCGCTTCCACGGCCAATACGAGGCATGACTTCACAGGCTTCCCGTCCAGGAGCACAGTGCACAAGCCGCATTCTCCCCGCCAGCATCCGGCCTTCACGCTCTTTACGCCGACCTTGTCGCGAATCAAATCAAGGAGGAGTGCATTGTCTTTGCTCTGGACTTCTTTCTTGACGTCATTGAGAGTTAGATTGATCGTTTGAACCACCCGGGTTAACTCCTCAATAATGTTCGCAGTGCTTTGACCGCAAGTACTTCAAGCACGTGTAAGCGAAATTCTGCTTTACCAAGAACGTCAGTCATGGGGTCTGCTGTCTTCTTGATCACTCCAACAGCCTCATCGATAAGTTGTGGAATCGGAGCCTTACGGCTGAATAACTTCTCGAGTTCGTAGACCCTAGTCGGTGTGCCAGCGACCGCTCCATACGCGAACCTAACTATTCGTTCAGGGGGGCATTGAGAATTCGTTCCCGATGATGGTGGTGGCTCCTCTGAAACCATCTTCTGCGTTTCCTTTGCGAACTTTGAAGATGTTCGCGATGTTTGTTCTAGGGACTGGAGTGAAGACTGGAGAGTGCTCGTATTGTGAGAGTTCCTCGTGGACGATTGGAGCGTTTGGCTTCAAGGCCTCGTTGACGTCAAAGACCGGTTTTAGCGGTTCATACTCCACCTTGGTTAGTTCAACAGCTTCTTCTGCGGCTTCTTCGGACTCTGCTGCAACCGCCGCAACCGGCTCGCCAGCCCATCTCACTTTGTCTTTAGCAAGCACCATCTTGTCTCTAACATACAGCCCCATTCTGTAGGGGAAAGCCTGACCAGTGATGGCTGCCACGACTCCGGCATAACTCTCTGCTGTTTTCGTGTCGATGCTGAGGATGCGAGCATGCGCATGGGGGCTTCGGAGGAATTTTCCGTACAACATTCCGGGAACTTCTAAGTCTGCAACGAACTTCGCCAAATCCAACTCGTGAAGTGTTGTGGGTGGTTGGCAATTTGGCTCAAGGCGATTGGGAGACTTTCTGAGTAACGCATTCTAGGGTTTGACTAATGATCTTCTGTGAGGCGTTCTCGAGGAGGCCTTTGGCTACGCTTCCGAGGGGCCCGCTGACGGTCGCATCAGCAACCCAGCTGAGTTCGGTGCCCTCGGGGTGAGGGTTGCAGTTGATTTGAATCTCAGCTTTGAACGCGCTCGTTACGCCTGAGCCGTCGACGAGGAGTTTTGCTCGACGGTTCACAGGGTCCTCGTCCACGACTCGGCTGTTGACTTTGAAAGTACCTTTGATGAATCCGATGCCTATCTTCGTCTTCGCCTCGACCCTTTTTCCTTCATGCACCTTGTACTCTTCAACGCCAGGTAGACATTGCGCGATCGATTCTGGTGTCGATATGAAATTCCACAGCTTGTCAACAGGCGCCTTCACAACCGCTTTCGATTCAAAATGCATAGTAGATTCATGAATGGAGTCCTTTCGCGGCTATATTGCTCTAATGTTCAGATTCTGAAAGTAGGAACAGCTTGTGATTGCTTGACCAGAGACATCAGCCAGCATGAACAACAGTCTAGCGGCTCATTTACAGCAGAGTAGCGTGTTGTCCCCACAAAGTTACACCACCCACCCCTTCTCCAAAAATCTGGAGAGAAAACCCGCGAGCCAGAGGAATTGATTCGTGTGTGTGGCTCTCGACCTTCGCGAATCTGGAAAACGCGAATTGATTGTATTGTCTTTAGGTTACTCACGTAGTTCCTAAATAAAATTCCCGACGTGACCGTGGTAGTGAGGTTTGGAATAATTGAAATTGATTGATCTGTCAACAGATCACCCAATGAACCTCCCGATTGGGAGATTTCTGCCAAGAGTTGCCCCGAAAGTCCGCGCCTTATGCGACAAGAAATTCGGAAAAGAGAACGTCGACAAAATCTTCCCTGAAGAAGACTATCAACTGGCACACAACGCTCTCTTTCCACATGACTGTATCCACATCGAAAACCTCGGCGGAGATATCGAGAAACTCTTGAACAAGCGCACCACGGTCGGATGCTTCCCTTGGAAGTTCCGCGGAGGCGAGGCAGCGTTCGCAAGAGTCGTCGCCTTCGTAGACTAGAACAGATCACCGTCCCAGTCTTCTCCCTTTCCTTTGCTTGTTATTCAGCCGCCGCCTACAACCTCCATGATGTCAACGCTATCGATTGTGACCGTATTTCTTCCCAGTAGAGGGGTCCTCAACCCCTCCAGCATTCTGACGCTATGTCCATTGACAAGGACGATTAACCTTGGGCTAAGTTCCTTCGTTCCTGTTTCGAACATGTAGCTGCCAACATCTGGTCCAAGTCTGCGCGTAAGTTGCTCCAAGAGCTCGCCGACATTTCTCACAGTATCGGGAACTTCAATCTCGTCCGATCCGGCGGCCATTCTGAATCGACCGTGCAACTTTACTCTCATTGACATCGCGCTCGCCTATCTACGCTAATCCCTCTACCGGCCTTCCGTTTAGCATCAAGTTCAGTCTGACTAACTCGAATAGCGCTCATGACCTCTGCTCCAGAGTTCATGAAACGAATTCAGGGAAACATGCAGTCCCCTGATTGACGGTGAAGCAAGCATCGGCCGATGTGTGGCAGTGGTTGAGGACTCCGAATTCCAACAGCTGACTAAGAAGAAGGACTCACTGCCGAAAACACGTTTCGGTGACGCCATAGGCTGCAAAACTCCAAATGAATTGAATACGCCCCAAGAAATCCGACTGAACTTCAAAGGGAATGACCTATGGGTACGATGAGTTCTGTCAGTTGTTACGTGGTTTGCTGCTTCAGGTGAGTTGAATTGACTACCTTAACTGAAATGAAGTGCGTTGCCTGTCGAGGAGGCGAACCTTGTCTGACAGATGAAGAGGTTTCCGAGCTGCGTCCGCAAGTATCTCAATGGCAGGTCTTAGAGCGTGACGGTATCAAGAGGCTAGAGCAAGTCTTCAAGTTCAGAGACTTCGTGGAAGCCCTGGCCTTCACCAACAAGGTAGGCGAGATTTCTGATGCTGAAGGCCATCATCCCGCCCTGTTGACGGAATGGGGGAGAGTTACGGTGAGTTGGTGGACCCATAAGATTAGAGGTCTGCATAAGAACGACTTCATTATGGCCGCGAAAACTGACATGTTGTACGATCAAAGGTTGGGCATTGCAAAGAAAAATGAAAGGTAAAAAAGGGATTTTGTTTATCCACGATTTCGCGACTACTTCTTCTTCGCGACTTTGATTTCGATCGTGGAAACGTTTCTTGTTTGGCCCTCTTCACCTAACACTTCAGTTCCAATGTTCACGCCTGTGATTTCCAGTTTGCCATCGAAGAAGCGTCTTCTGACGACTTCGACGACGTCGACGGCCTTGGAGATCACGCGTCCCCGTGCCTTAACGGAGAGCTCATTGCTGCCGCTGTTGATCTGCATTACGATTGCAGTTGCGTAGGCCATCAACGGCTTTTGGCCGACAAGGACGGTGTTGGATGGAATATTCGTTCTTGTGGAAGGGGGTCTATCTGTCTTTTCTGTCAAGCATTGTTCACCTCCGGGTCGAAGGTATGCTGGTAGCTTTGGTGAAAGCGGCCACAGCCTCTTCAACCGATAAAAGGCTTCCTACGCGCCCCGACTGATACCGAATTGACCGCACCTGGATTTTATTCTCTCGCAATTTGCGGAGTTGAACGAATTACTCCGCGTCCATGCCAACTGATGACCAAGAATAATAAGGCGATACCCGTTAATTCGGCTCAAAGAGTCCATCAATCATGGCTGAAATTCCCACAGAAAGCCAGAAGCCAACCAAACTTGAGATCGACAGGCCGAATGACTTCAAATTTCACCTTGCTTACGATTCCTATTCCAAAGCCTGGGACCAGAATACGTCCGACGCGGTCAGAACCAAGCTCAACGAACTCATCTCAACGCTTGCAAATGATGAAAACGGATACCAGGATTTCTATAATCAAATCCATGGATACTTGGGAGACACGAATTCATTCAGATCCGGTAGAACCAGAATCGAGACGAAGAGAAAAAGAGATTGGCAGAGGACCGAGACACGAGACGGGAGAAATCGACGTCACAAATGATGAGCGTAGCGCAGTTTTCCACAGTATTTTCTTAGGTAGGATTATTAGGCTCGGCGTAGTCTGAGGGCGCAAGCTATGTGTACGGGCTGAAGCCGACCGTCCTATCGTATTCATGCGTGCCGACGTGCGAGTTTTCTCCCGACGAACTAGCTGAATGAAAAACCGAGGTGAAACGCATGAGCTTTGAACGTTCCTTCAACAAGCCAGTGGAACAAGGGAAGGAATACGAGGTTGAGATCAAAGAGACGAGCCGTCGTGGTGACGGAGTCGCAAGGATCGAAGGCTTCGTTGTCTTTGTCCCCCAAACGAAACCGGGCGATAAGGTGAAGATAAAGATCAACACCGTAGGTCCACGTTTCGCAACTGGCGAAGTAGTCCAGTAAGAACTGGGACCACGCGAACGGTTATCCCATTTTCTTCCAGTTTCTTTTCATGATTCATTTCAACTCCTTTTCAACTGGTACCGAAGGGCATAGACCATTATTACTACTGCAGTCACGATAGCCAAGTTGCTTAGCCAGCGCTATCACACCGCCTTATTTTCGCGACTTCGAACTGACAGGAATGGATACTAAGCAAGGATTCCGAAACTGGCATGTGAGATAATTCCGTGGGTCACAGTGCTGTGAGCAAGATGAGGAAAGTCGTCATCTATACTAAGGAAGGTTGCCATCTCTGTGAACGAGTGATTGCTGAATTGGGGAAGTTAAACAAAACACATTCTTATGATATCTCTATTCAGGACATCAGGGTTGACTCGGAGCTTATTGAACGCTACAAGAACATTATCCCCGTGGTCTCAGTTGATGGTGTCGTAAGATTCACCGCCGAATCACTCGCCAATCCAGGGGCACTCGAAGACTCATTGCGAAATGCTCTCAACGCAGAATGATCAAGTCACCTTATTATCCAGCAATCGGCTTGGGTGCTCCACATACTCCACAGACGCGTCTCCCCCAACCGATCTTTGCTCCGCAAGCAAGACAGAAAACTGGCGGTGCAAGGCGTCTTCTGAAATATCCTCTCGAATAGCCGAAGCCTACGGCGGCAAGAATCGTGCCGAGAAGAACGAGTAGAACTAGCATGAACGCAAAAAGCGAAGCGGAAAGGTCAATCAATGTTATCGTCGCTTCTTAGAAGCGCAGCTGCGACTTAAACTTCCTTGCTCATCCGGGGGATTTTCGTTGTGGTTTCGGTTTTCTTTCTGTACTTGAAGAAGAAGCGATAGATGAGCAGAACGCCTAGCGCGTAACTTGTTCCGCACATGTAAAGGGGGAGGTCTACGGAGACGTTTTCCATTAGATATCCTCCGACGGCTGGGGTTATTGAATTGGGGAAGTTCCATGCGGTTCCTGAGATCGCGGAGGCAGCAGCTCTCTCGTCAGCATCCACATGAGTCATGTAGAACGATGATATGATGGGAGAGGACATGTTTGCGAGAAATTGACGAACCACGAACAACATACCCAGAACAGCGAATGAACTCGTGGTCGGCATGACGAGCATGATGAGCGTTCCTAACCCATTTTCCAAGAGAATGCTGGGTACATCGCCCAACCAGTCTGCGATGCGGGGCGCCAATAGCCCCGCCAAGGCTGTGGCGAGAGTTGCGAGGGTGTTCAGGGGAGCAAGGACGGTTTCGTCATATCTGAATTTGATATAGAACCATAGGGAGAAGATCGGGATGATCAGTCCTGCGCCCAATCCTACCATTATGTTCACCAGAGAGAAGCGGGCGATGAACCCTGCCGATCTTCTGGGCAGAGACAGTCCCTTGTCTGATAGGGTGCTCTCCTTGACGAAGAGTGCTGGGATGAGGCCGCTGAGGAAGATGATGCCAGTCAGGGCGTACACTGCCTGGTATGATGGAATCAAGCTGACGCCAATTGCTCTGAGTAATGCCGGGATTACTGAGAAAAGTGTCCCCATCGTTCCAGCCGCCGTTGAAACGAAGAACGATAAGCTGAACGCTACAGTTCGTTTCGATTCAGTTGTTCTCTCTGCCAACAGAGCATTGGAATTTGGGAAAAAGAGCCCGAAACCTAGCCCTGAGACAAAGCTTGCAATCAGCAAGTGAATGTAGTTTATTGTGACTGCATAAATGAAGAATGAGCTCCCGGCCAGCGCTATTCCAATTAGCATTCCCTTTCTGCGACCGTGTCGGTCACTCAAGATCGATAGGGGAATGCCAAGAAGCGCGGAAGTAATTCCGTTGACTGAATAGAGCGAGCCTACTTGGATCTCAGTAAACCCGACCTGTGGGAAGAAGACTCCTGGGATAACGCTGTATACGCCCCAATAGAAGCTTGAGACTGAAGATGCCAGCACGATGAGCGTGGCCTCTCTTCCTATCCCGCCGTAGTACAGCATCTGGCTCCTCAATCTCTCTGTAAACGTCATTTGGGATAGGCTCCTCTCCAATTGTGACGATTGTGGTTTCGTGTTTGCTGGTTAGGGTGAATTTAACTTCCTTTGTCGAATACCAGAATTTGGCGGACCAAAAGTGTCCTGAATGTAGGGTCGTGAACGGGAAAATCACAATTCAAACTGCTTTCAGATTTTGGTAGACTCTATCGCTTGGATTGCAGAACGCGGCTCTATGGGCTGCGAGCGATATGTGTTCCGCATTTAAGACAGAAGCTGCTGTCCGGCGGTAGTTCAGCTCCACAGCTGGGACACAAGACCACTGTTCCTTCGAGTTCAATCTGCCTCGATCCGCTACGCCGCTTAACCACCCTAAAGGCAATGAGGGCTAGGACAACGGCGGCAACGATCCCGATCAACCATAACGGTGGGATAATGAGGACACTGTCTGTGCTGTTGGCGGGCAGGTAGTTTTCGGTGAAGGCTTTTGCGGTGATCGCGTGCGAGCCCATGTCACCGAAGCCAAAATACAATGCTAGTGTCGCTT